>ERZ795053.532-NODE-532-length-49078-cov-9.268405_pt1 | contig 49078 bp, 39 predicted proteins | sample MGYA00375137_ERZ795053 | MGnify/ENA primary metagenome ERZ795053 (study PRJEB30182, sample SAMN05720284) | activated sludge metagenome | isolation source: Anaerobic digester | place: Hong Kong | collected 2014-12-17 ...
GCCATGGAATCGCTGCGATTAAGAACAGTTACAAGCATTTGGCAGAACTGGCTTTGGGAGGCACCGCCGTCGGGACTGGACTGAACACGCCAAAAGGATATGCCAAACTGGTTGCAGACAAAATAGCCAAATTGACGGGCTTGCCCTTCAAAACAGCGCCCAATAAATTTGAGTCACTGGCAGCACACGATGCGGTGGTGGAAGCCCACGGTGCGCTGAAAACCGTCGCCGTTTCGTTATTCAAAATTGCCAATGACATCAGGTTGTTAGCTTCCGGGCCGCGTTGTGGGATCGGAGAGATCACCATCCCCTCGAATGAACCCGGTTCTTCCATTATGCCAGGTAAAGTAAATCCAACCCAGTCGGAAGCGATGACAATGGCCATGGCTCAGGTATTGGGCAATGACGTAGCCATCAACATTGGTGGAATGAACGGCCATTTTGAACTAAACGTCTTTAAACCAGTCATCATTTTCAACTTCCTTTTCTCGGCGCGTTTGATTGCCGATGCCTGTCATAGCTTTAACGACCACTGCGCAGTCGGTATCGAGCCCAATTATGACCGGATCAAATATAACCTCAATAATTCCCTGATGCTGGTAACCGCTTTAAATACCAAAATCGGCTACGACAAAGCCGCTGAAATTGCGAAAAAAGCGCATAAGGAAGGTTCCACGCTGAAGGAAGCAGCCATAGCTCTGGGTTATGTCACTGAGAAAGATTTTGATGCCTGGGTCCGCCCGGAGGACATGATCTAAAAGCAGGTCAAAGGAAAAGGGCTATAAAAGGTCCAGGTGCATTTATGCCTAATGAAAACTTATTGTGCCTTTGCGCCTTGGCGAGCAATTAATGAAACACCCGGGTAAGTAGGTTTTCTGGAGTGAAAGTCGAATGTTGCTTGAGAGTACTGAAATTATAGGCAAGGATAATCCCTATTTTCCATTACCTTCCAAATCAACAACATCGAAAAAACAAATGGAACGCAGGACCTTCCTGAACCAGGCAGCGCTCGTTGGAATGGGCCTGCCGGTATGGCATCTGTCAGGGTTTAAACGAGCCAATGGTCCGAGTGAAGCCTGGTTGACAGCGCTGATCCAGGACAATGATCTTCAGGTGGAAACCCTCCTTCGACGCCAGTCCCTGGACGCTTCGTCGGTCAATTATGGGGGCATACCCGATGCCTACGATCTTTACCATGCGGGTTCTGCAGCCGGATTTATCCAGCGGCTTACTTGCTCCTATATCAATCTTGAGTCAAGGTATTATAAAAGCAGTCTGCTGCTGGACCGGATGCTGCGGGCTGCCGGATTTTTACGCCAGGTGCAACATGACGATGGATCCATTGATCTGCTCACGACTAATTTTCATTCACCTCCCGATACAGCTTTTGTCGTTGAGCCCATGGCAATCAGCATGGGGTTACTGCAGGACCTGGCTGGAGAAACCGATGCATTGCTCCTGGAACTGCGAAAATTTCTACAGAAAGCCGGGGATATTCTCACCGTGGGTGGTATCCATACACCAAACCATCGTTGGGTAGTCAGCATGGCACTGGCCCGGATACATGCACTTATGCCTGATGCCAAATACACCAGTCGAATCGAACAATGGTTAGGTGAGGGCATTGATATTGATCCGGACGGACAGTTTACGGAACGGAGTACAGCTGTCTATTCACCGCTCACCGATCGCTGCCTGATCACCATCGCCCGGATCCTGGATCGCCCTGAATTGCTAATTCCGGTACGCAGGAACCTGACGATGACGCTGGAGCTCCTGCATCCCAATGGTGAAATTGTCACCGAGTCTTCCAGAAGACAAGACCAGTATCTGGCCAGGACACCGGTCCCTTATTATTATCCTTATTTATACCTTGCCAATCAGGATAATGATAAAACCTTCGGTGCCATGGTTCGTCAGTTGGAAGATCTGTACGGGCCGAAAGAGCTTTCCGGTTACCTCCCATATCTGATGGAGAAGCCGGACCTGTATAGGCATTATGGTTTGTCGCCATTACCCAACCAGTACCGGACTTATTTTCCGAATTCCGCAATGGTGCGATTGCGGCGTGGGAATTGGGATGCTACGATCCTGCGGGATAATGCCGCCTTGCTGACCTTTCAGCATGGCGAGTGTGTACTCCAGGCGGTACGGCTAGCCACTTCCTTTTTTGGTAAAGGACAGTTTGTCGCTTCGGAAATGGCCGTTACGGATGATGAAATACAGTTAAAACAAAGCTTATCCGGACCTTACTATCAACCCATTGCCAAGGAATTTATCGACCGGGATGGTTCTTGGGAGGCCATGCCCAGGGAGGAGCGGCCCCAGAGCGAAATCCAAACCATACACTATACCTGCAGTGTATTTGAAATCAACCATGGCATCCGGCTGAAGATTGACCTGACGGGAACGGATGGTGTGCCGGTGGCCCTTGAACTGGGCTTTCGCAAGGGAGGTCACCTCACCGGGGCCGGGAAGATTCCGAATGATCCGGAATCATTCTTGTGGCAGGATCGGGAGGTCATTTACGAAAGCGGGAAGGATGCCATCCGCATCACCGGAGGGCAGCTTCAGCATCGTTGGACTCAGTTGAGAGGTGCTTTGCCAAAACTGGATGCGAACTGCCTATACGTAACCGGATTTACCCCTTGTCAGTTAGTCATCGATATTGAGGCCGTAGTTGCATAAGTCAATTTTTTTAGCCTTTGAGGGCTTCCTGGACCTCCTTTTTATAACTCCGGCCAATATTCAGTTGTGTTTCGCCTACGGAGATCTCCTGGTTTGAATAGCTGGTGATCTTGTCCTTGTTTACAATAAATGAACGGTGGATTCGAAGGAATTTGGAAGGCAGGGACTCCGCCAGATGACTGATCTTTTCTTTGGTGAGAATGGATTCTGCTGAGGTATGGATAGAAACATAGTCGGAATGGCTTTCAATATATTCTATGTCCCGGTACAGAATTTTGGCCATTTTGCGGTTGGATAAGACTTCCAGATAGGGTTCCTCCTGTTTTGATTTTTCAAGAAGCAGCTCATTGATCTTTTTTTTGTGGTCGCCCACTTGTTGAAGCAGTAAAAGGAATGACCCAAGGAAGACTAAAAAATAGAGAACGACGGCCAGGATCAACGTGTCGGACGCATTGGGGTTGAGGTTGTGGAAACTAAAGTTGCCCAGGTAAATAAATGAGAACATCAGGACGATAGTCTCCAGATAAAGGGATACCACCAGGGCGTAAAAAGTATACAGTCCAAACCGGAAGTATTCTTTTTTTAAAAGGAATCTGGGGACCAGGTAATAATTAAAAAAGTAGGATGTCCCCAGTACGATGGGTAACAGCATGGCAATGAAATAAAAAGCTGCCAGATTATTATTCCAGGATCGTCCGAAGAGGACCGTAAGGAATAACAGGACGAAAGCCCAATAGATGATGTGGTAAATCGATTCTGGTGATTTATTGCGCATTTCTGACGCCGATTTGACTGCAATGTCGGTAATTATTGACAGCCGATATGTCCTGGTCGGTAAACGACCTGTTTTCGACCGGATACGACCTTGCAGGTTCAGACATCCGCAGGGTAATTTAGCCTTGCAATTTAACATCAACGAAATGATCAATTATGAAAGATCTCTTTAACATGGGCGGCCCGCTCCTAATGGGCATTTTGACCATTTTATTACTGGCTATGATTGCCTGGTATGTGGTTACCTTCCTGGCATACCGCAACGGAAGCGAACCCAAAGCAGCATTGGCAAAACTCAGCCATGGAAAATCACTTGGATTATTTGCAATGATCATGGGTATTTTGGGTCAGTTGATTGGCCTTTATCAGGCTTTTAGCGCTATCGAAGGCGCCGGCGATGTGTCTCCTGCACTGGTAATGGGTGGATTGAAGGTTTCAATGATTACAACCATTTATGGAGTCATCATTTACCTGATCGCTCTGATTATCTGGCTTGTCCTGTCGGTCATGGTTGGAAAGTCCAGATGAACCCTGACCGGCTGCAAGGAGGTCGTTGGCCGATTCATTGCCTGAATAAAAGGAGGGATTGGCCAGCGTCCCCTTGAGCACTTAATAGTACCATCCACGATACCACTTTGCTATTCGTTCTGGTTCCGAATAAATAAATGGTAGAACTGTACAATCTCCTTATAATTATCCGTGGCAAGATGCTCGTTAATCCCATGAAAGCCTGTAATGCCAGCCATAGATACACGAATGGGAAAGAACCGGTAGGCATTTTCAGAGATGGGCTGATAATGTTTGGTATCCGTACCGCCACTGATTAATCCGGGTGTAACCACCATATCCGGCCACAATTGTTGGACGGTTTTTTCAATTGTCTTATAACTTGATGCTTCGAAATCTGAAACCGGTGACGGTTCGTTTCGATTGGTCACGGACTTAACGGTGATGCGATCATCATCAATGGTCGAGATGATGTGTTGCAACACCTCTTCCGTGGTTTCACCGGTCATCACCCGGAAATTCACGACAGCGCTCGCACTTGTCGGAATGATGTTGTCTTTAACTCCCCCTTTAAATATAGTTGGCGCTGTGGTCGTATGTGCATTGAGCACTTCGAGTATTTTCTTGCCAAATAGCCAGCTATTCGCAAAAGCCATTTTTTGGGTAAAGGGATAATAAGGGCCCATTTTCGCCATTTGTGCTTTTAGCAAAGGGATGCTCTTGTACGGGAATTGATGATCTTCCAGCTTGGTGATAGCTCTGGCCAGGGACCCGATGGTATTATCGGGGGTCGGCATCGAAGAGTGACCTCCCGGGGTGGTTATCGATAATTCAAAGGATACGTAACCTTTTTCTGCTACGTTGATCATCGCCACGGGCCGGTCCGATCCGGTGATCAGTCCCTCCATCACCAATCCTCCCTCGTCAAGGACAAATTCCAACTGAACTCCCTGACTTTCCAGATACTTGGCTATGGATCCGGCGCCTTGTTCTCCACCGATTTCTTCATCGTGACCAAATGCCAGGTAGATGGTGCGATCGGGTTGAAATCCGGATTGAAGTAACATTTCGACCGATTCCATGATAGCCATCAGGCTTACTTTGTCATCCATGCTGCCCCGGCCGTAGATCATGCCATTTTTAATTTCACCGGAAAAAGGTGGAGCTTCCCAGTTATCCAGGGTGCCTTCATCTACGGGCACTACATCCATATGGGACATCAAAACGATGGGTTTGAGCGATGGATTACTACCTGGCCATTTGTAGAGCAAACTGTATTGGATGGTTTTCTTTTCCAGCAGGGAGTCGCACAGCGGGAAAGCCGCTGCAAGAAACTGGTGAAAACCGGTAAACTCCACCGAATCCGGCTGCCCCGGATAGCCATAGGAAATGGTTTTGAATTGGATGGCTTTTTGCAGCCGGAGCAAAGCATCGTCCGTGACCTCTATCGGAGTTACCGGAGTGCTGTCGGGGTTATCGGCCTTAAAAGTGATCGTTTTTACCAGAATAAAAAGGGCAAAGAGTAATACAACGCCCAGGATGGACAAAATCACCTTCTTCATAATTCATTGAAAATTTCTGCAGAAATAAATGTTACAAAATCGAATAGGCGTTCACGAGCCGGCGTGGTTCAAACACCAAATTACATATCCAATTCTTATTTTCTATGGTTGGCGCCCGAGTATTCTTCGCTCTTGAAGTGGGGGGTGAGCCTGTTAACAATTTGACGATCAGGGTGTTTCGGGTTATATTTGCTTTGCCTGGCTGATGAAATAAATGTGAACACAATGCGTAATACCCTGAGGTTACTGATTTTATTTGTGCTGAGTGCATTACAATTACCTGCTCTTTCAGCTGCGGATTACTATTGGGTGGGAGGAAATGGTAACTGGTCGGACATAACCCACTGGAGGACTGCATCAGGAGGTACCACGCAGCATAACACCGTCCCCTCCGGGGCGGATAATGTATTCTTTGACGCAAACAGTTTTACCGGAGCCAATCAGACGGTCACCATTGACGCACCCAACATTTATTGCCGGGATATGAACTGGACCGGGGCAACCGGTAACCCTCGATTATCAGGCACTGCGCTTCAGGCCATTAATATTTCGGGCTCGATGACCCTCATCCCAGCCATGCAATACAACCATCTGGGCGATGTAACCTTTGAGGGTAATGAAGGCGGGTTAATCATTGATATGGCAGGCTTCCGGATCCGGCGGAATTTAAATTTCAAAGGGGGAAGCAGCAGTGCGTGGACGCTCGCATCAAGTATTGCCGCTGACAGTACCTTACTCTGTACCGGAGGTAGTTTGACCACAGCGGATTTTGATATAGAGACAGGATATCTCGAGTTAGTGCCCCTGATTCAGTCCACCTGGTCTCTAGGCGAGTCTCATCTGGTCGTCACACAAAATGGGCGACTGCTGCAAAACTATTATTATCGGTACCCAGCCCAAATTATGGGCGATTTTCTGACCATTCAACCGGGAACCTCGATCGTTGAGCTTTCTGGTGACCGGACCGATCTGATCGCAACCTCCGCTTCGAAAGTATACCTGAACGAAGTGTATTTCTCTTCGTCAACCGGATCTGGTTATCTGAGTTTCATCCGGGATGGCTATTCCGATGGCTTTGGCCCCTTTGATTTGAATGTCCTGCGCTTTAACAATAACGGTACGGTCGGCTTCAATGGAAACACGATTGGTACTTTGCGACTGAATGCCGGTAAGGCATACCGTTTTGAAGCGGGTACGACGACCGACATCGGCACCTTGGAAGTCATGGCCTCATGCGCCCAACCGGTTACCATCCAGAGTACTACGCCGAATAACCCGGCCCGGTGGACTATTGGTGGCAACGTGGCCTTATCTTATCTTAACGTGCAGGGCATTGAGGTCAACGGTGGGACGATTACCGCAGATATGAGCTCCGATCTGGGCAGCAACAGCGGCTGGCAATTCACCAACCTGGCTGCAACCACGCTTTTTTGGGTAGGAGGTACCGGTAACTGGTCGGATCCCATGCATTGGTCTGCAACCAGCGGCGGGGCTGGCGGTTCCTGCATTCCTTCTGCTGGCGATGTGGTGGTATTTGATGAGAACTCCTTTACGAGCAATAACAATTCGGTTACCCTGGATTTGGAAGACGCCATTTGTGGAGAAATGATCTGGCGCAATATCACTCGAACGCCGCAACTGGAAGGTTCGTCGTCAAACAGGCTCCATGTATTTGGTAGCCTGACCCTGCACCCGAATATGGTCTGGACTTTTGCCGGTGATTTGTACCTGGAAGGCAAAGCAAATGGATTGACGGTCACCTCTGCTGGCAAACGATTTCTAAAAGATGTGTATAAGACGACGGGAGGAGAATATACCATGCAGGACTCGTTCTCGCTGGCTAAAACATTTCATTTCATTGCCGGTACCTGGCGGACGAACAATTATGAATGGTACATGAATGGAATGAATGCGCGTTATACCCCTGCCCGTGCTTTGTACCTGGGATCAAGTCTGGTAACTTTAAAAACCAACTATAGTCAATACCAGTCCCTGGAGTGGAGCATTGATGGTGACGCGTTTACCCTGGATGCCGGAACCTCAACCTTGTTTTTTCAAAATGCCTATTCCTACATCTATCACTATTTCGAACAGACAAAAGTCCTTAATTACTATAGAATAAGAGTAAATAACGGTGTGTACTCCAGCATGGATGTATATCCAGGTTATCAAGGCGACAGTGAAGTGTCCATTCAATCCTGCTATCTTGGAGGAAATGGTAACGTCTATCGCAATCATCGATTTGGGACGTTGCAGCTGGGTGCCGGATACATTTATAAATTTGGTGAATCCGGTCAGGTCTTTCATATAGATACTTTGCTTGCTAATGGTCGTTGTGATGCGATGGTACGCATCGAATCAAATGTCGAAGGAAGGCCTGTTCAATTCTCCAGTCCCAACATGCAACGAATTCAATACGCCATCATCCAGAATATCCAGTTTCAGGGTAATCCACTGGATCATATCGCGGAAAACTCCATTGGGGTAGGGGCTACCCCCGGATGGACGATCCAGGAATTGACAAAAGGCAGGGACTTGTATTGGGTGGGTGGCACCGGAATCTGGCATGATCCGGCGCATTGGTCGCTTACCTCAGGGGGGCCAGGCGGAGAATGCATACCAACACCTTTCGACAATGTCTTTTTTGATGACAAATCGTTTTCGGGGCCCAATCAGGAAGTGAATTATGCGGCACAGAATTTCGTCGTCAATTTTAAAAATTTATTGTGGTCCGGCCCTCCCGCCAGTACCATCATGACCATGGACGACATGCACGCCTACGGCTCTTTTGAATTGCGGACGGACTTTACCCTGTATTTGACCGAGTTATTTTTGAAGGGAGACCTGCAAAATAATGTCCTGGACCTGCGCAATCATTTCATATGGAATTTGAATGTTGAGGGCACCGGCCAATGGACGATGCTTTCAGATTTCAATTTCAACTACATTGGACACCAGAATGGAACGCTGAATCTGGGAGAAGGTACCCATGGGGAAATAGGAACGTATTACGGTTATTCAGCCAATACGAGTCAGACCTCCGTGCTTCAGGGAGGGTCTTGTTATTTGGTTGTCAACGGAGAATATTTGACCTATTACGGGTCATTCAATATCGCGACCCAGCAGTTCGATCTGCAGGCAGGTAACAGCACCATCGAAATGACAAATCCTAATGCAGGGATCGTCGGTTCATTATCCCAGCTATCCTTCCACAATGTTTCATTCACCAATTCGGACGGGATAGGAACGATTGCCAATACCTACTATAATAATGGGAATCAGGTTAAGAAAGAATGGTCTTTTCACCGGTTATCCTTTGCCGGCGATGGAATCATCTACGGTCCTTCGGCTACCGACTCGCTATTATTCACACCGGGCCATGGCTATGTGCTGGAAAGCACCCTTCAACATAAAATCAACGATTACTGGCAGATTCGGGGAAATAACTGTGCCCGGATTCGTCTGGAGTCTACCATTCCGGGGCAGCAGTCCATCAATGTAAAGACCTCCGGTATCGTCGATGGGGCATTTATCCAAATGCGGGATCAGAAGGCTCAGGGAGGAGCCCAGTTTTTTGCAGGTGCTAACAGTAACGACGTCGGCAACTCCAATACGGGTTGGCAGTTTGATGATAAACCCGGCTTCGTGGACTATGGGTTATTGGGTGAAGATGTGGTATTGTGCAACAATGCATCCTTGACTTTAAACGAAGACAATCTTATCGGCGCCAATGCTTACCTCTGGAATAACTCCGGTACGGACTATTTCTATGAGGTGACGACACCGGGGCAATATTTTGTACAGGCTACCTACGACAACAACTGCATATTGTACGACACCATAGCCGTATTAGCCGCCCAGCAATTTCAGGTAGACCTGGGTAGCGATCAGACCATCTGCGCCGGTGAATCGATTACGCTTGACGGCACGGTACCTTTGAATGGGGTGATTTATTCATGGGAAAATGGTTCGACCGATCCCATGCTGACCACGGATACTTCCGGGCAGTACATATTGGCAGCTACCCTGACCGGATGCGTTTCCCGGGATACCATAGCTATTGAGGTAATTGCCTTGCCCGATCTGATGGTCGGCGCTCAGAGCCAGCAGTGTGAAGGGGATACCCTTCACCTGGATGTGACCTTACCTGGAGCTACTTACTTGTGGTCCGACCTATCGACTCAACCACAATTCAATATAACACAGGATGGCACGTATTGGGTGCAGCTGACCAAGGATGGGTGTGAGGCCGCTGACACGTTTGCCGTTGCATTTATTGCACCACCGGTAATCAACTTGCCGGATACAGCCCGACTATGCGAAGGGGAAATGGTAACACTGGATGCCACGGTGCCGGCGGCGACTTATTTATGGACGACGGGGGAGACATCGGCCATTTTGACGGCAAGCCCGTCTTCTTCGTCCTCGATTGGAGTCCAGGTAAGTTTTGGATCCTGCTCTTCAGAGGACTCGGTGTTTATCCGGGTTCAACCCCGACCCGAATTGGAGCTGCCGCCCGATCAGGCGATTTGCCCGGGAGCAAACGTACAGATCGTAGCGCTTACGGATGCTACTTCTGTGTTATGGAATACCGGCGATACCACTCAAAATATTGTTATTTCCCTACCTGGGACCTATACGGCCACGGTGGCCTTGGCCGGGTGTTCACGAAGTGAAAGCACAACACTCTCCTCCGTCCAGTCAGCATTTTCCGGCCTGGGTGCAGATACGACCATCTGCGATGACATTGCCATTGATCTGGATGCCACCACTCCGGGTGCAACTTATCTCTGGAATACCGGGTCGACCGATCCGATACTGAATACCGGTGATGCGGGTATTTACATTGTCCTTGTTGATGACGGGCAATGTCTTTACCGCGATAGCATCACCATCCAGGAGCGTCATTGTGTTTACTTTGATGCTTTTATGCCCAATACCTTTTCACCCGATGGAGATGGACGCAACGATGAGTATAAAGTATTTCTCCCGGACGATATCAACATCATCAGCTTCACACTGCAGATTTATAACCGGTGGGGTGATGTTTTATTTGAAACGTCCGACCCCAATACAGGCTGGAATGGCACGAAAAATGGCCGGCTCCTTCCTACAGACGTTTACATAGCGCGAATTTCCATCCAGTACAGTGATGACAATGGCCCGGGTACTTATCAACAGGGCGGGGATGTTTTGCTGGTGCGGTAAATTGGTTGTAAGGCGTGCATAATAAAAGCGGATAAAAATCTTGCGACTTCTACCCGCTCCAAACCTAAATCCTCAGGTATTAAAAATGGTCTAACCAATAACTTTGTCGTACATCCCGACATTGGTTCTTAAAAGAACTTCATCAAGGTTTTCACCCGGGAGCGCGACGATCGATTCGGTCGCATGGTCCCATTCTACACGTCTGCCGGCTTTCCAGGAAATACCGCCCATGTGTGAAGACATGGCTTCTTCAAAACCCTGATCAATTCCACAGCTTACGGGAGTACCATTGCGAATGGCATTTAACCATTCTTTCAAGTGCAGGTTGGTGGAGTCAACCCGCCGGCCGTTCACATAAGTCCACAGCAAACCTTTATCTGCAAAATATTTCGAAGTTGCGGAAGTCACCGCATCGAGTTCGTCCGCTGCAGGATTATAGGCATACATCGGTACATTTGGGTCAATGATGCCATTTTTGATTTGCTCTTTGAATCGCGTACTGTTAGGGTCAGCCCACACCGACAGGGTATTACCCAGGTCCATTGTTCCATCATGACCCATTAAGAGGGTCTGGCGGCTGAACTGATTACCCAGGGTAGCGCTGTAGACAAAGGTCATACCTTTTTCCAGTCCGGCTTCCCGGCTGGAGCCGGTCGAAAAGTCAGGATATTCCATAGATACCTGGAAATTATCCGGTACTTCGCGGCCATCGTGATGGGTATAGATACCGCCGGATGCAACCACAGATTTGGGCATTCCCATCTTTAATACGCAGTTGATCCGGTCAAAATCGTGACTCATCAGGTCGCCTGACAGGCCCGAGCCATAGGCCCACCATTTCCGCCAACGGAAGAAATGCTCGGCATTATAGGGGATCTTGGGCGCGGATCCTAAAAATTGCTGCCAATCGACGGTCTGTGGATTTGCTTTTTCGTGAATCTCATATTGCCATGCTCCATTGTCACTATTCCGGTTGGTATTTGTGGTGACCAAAGAAACGTGTCCCAGGATGCGCTTGTCGATGATATCCTGTGCCGTGATAAAGCTCTGGGTCTGCCGGTGTTGGTGACCGACCTGCAGGACCAGGTTTTTGGCATTGCGGACAGCATCCCTTAAAGCATAGGTTTCGGCAATGTTGTGGGTCATGGGTTTCTCCACATAGACGTGTTTGCCGGCCTGCAATGCTTTAATAGCTATCGGGGCGTGCCAGTGGTCGGGGGTGGCAATGATCACAGCGTCAATGTCCGGACTCGCCAGCATCTCTTCATGATGGCGATAGCGCTTGCAACCGTCATCTTTAAATGATTCCACCGCTTCATCAGCCCGGACATCAAAGAGATCGCATACGCCGGTAATTTTCACGTTCAGATCTTCCTGGTCCAAAAAGGCCTGTAAACGATCCGGATTATTTTTTTTCATATTGTCTATCCAGCTGGTAGTCGCTTTTCCCAGTGCCTGCAAGAGTTGCGGACCCCGGATACCAAAACCAATGATGCCTATCCGGACCGGATCACCGGCCAGGTTCGCCGTATTGTCCGGGCGTTTCGCATCAATGTTCAGTACATTGAGAATATTCTTTTTTTCCAGCTGCTGTTTTTGGGTATGCTTGATGGCGCCCCATACGGCACCGGCGGCAAATGGAATTCCCAGGAGTCCTTTTAAGGCATTCCGGCGGCCATTATCTTGATTATTTTGATCGTCATTCATTTTCAAACGCTTTTGATGATTAGGAAAGGAATTAGGCCATTGCGGTATTTCGCTTGGTCAGGTACATGTCCAGGCCTACAAAGGCACTCGTGGGAAACAGAAATACAACCCACAATGCCCCAAATTCGATCAGGTTTTTCGTCACAATCAGGTAATTGCCTTCAGCTTGACCTACCGCTTCCATTCCTGGCCAGGCAGGCTGGGCGAGATAAAATAATGCCATGATCAATAGGCCGAGAATCACACCTCCGCGTGTAAAAATCCCCAGCAATAAGGAGATGCCCACGGCAATTAGCACCGCAATCGTAAGCCAGTCCACGATATTGATCATGCTTTCGGATGAAAGCCAGCCAAACAGGCCTTTAAAAGTTTGAGCTCCGCGCAGATAACCGATGGAAGTCCATTCCGGTGTCAACAGTTTGAGCATTCCTTCGTAGAGAAAATGCCAGCCGATCAACATGCGCAAGGCTACCAGTGCAGTCAGTTGAGTTTTGGAATAAGCCATGTTGAATGATTTAGATTTGGATAAAAAATAATCTCTTCCAAATCCGATAGGATCATTTACCTTCTTGGCCAACCGAAGGAAGCTCCGTTAACTTCAGGAAGCAAGTAGCCAATTAATCAAGGGATAACAAATGATGCAAGTCATGTGGAATGAGGAGGCTGCTTGGCCTAGAGACGTACGGAGGTCATTCATTAATTTCGAAGGCGATGTCTTCCGCCTCTGCTAAAATTCTTCCCATAACTTCCGTGTAGCCCGTAACCTCCGGTAGGCTTCGGTCGCCTCCACAAAATTTAACGTCTGTTGCCCGTCACTGGCAGCCTTTTCAGGCGTCTGATGGACTTCCATGATGATCCCGTCGGCACCGGCCATCACACTGGCCAGAGCGATGGGCTCCACAAATGCCCGGATACCGATGCCATGGCTGGGATCCGCAATGACCGGCAGATGCGTCATCTTTTTGAGCATTGCAATCGCATTAATGTCCATCGTATTTCGGTAGGCATTCTCATAAGTGCGTATACCTCGTTCACAGAGCATGATTTTCTCGTTTCCATGCGAGAAGATGTATTCTGCGCCCTGTAATAATTCTTCGATGGTTCCGGACATGCCTCGTTTTAACAATACCGGCTTGTCTACTTCGCCCAATGCATCAAGTAAATTGAAGTTTTGCGCATTCCGGGCTCCAACTTGATAGATGTCAATAAAATCATGCATTTCGGCGATCTGTTCTACCATCATGACCTCGGTAATGATGCGGATGCCGTGTTCCCGGCAGATCTGGTGAAACATTTGCAAACCTTCCTGTCCCAATCCGCGGAATGAATAGGGGGAACTGCGTGGTTTGTAAACGCCACCACGCATGATCTTTACATCATTGGCCACCAGATGTTTTACGACCGCTTCCACTTGTTCTTCCGACTCAATGGAACAAGGTCCCGCCATGATCTGAAAATGTCCTCTACCGATGCCCACACCGTCTCCAAGGTCTATTTTCGTATCCTGTACCCGCCATTTTTTGGACACCAGTTTGTATCCGTCGCTGACGCGGTGAATGTCCCGGATCCCTGGCAGGGTTCCGATGACACGGATGTCGATCGGTTTTTTACCTACGCCTACCAGATAATGATGTGATTGGGTTCTTACCTCGGTGCTGGTAAAGCCATGAGCTGTTAATTTTTGCTGAACTTCCGCCAGCTGGCCCGGTTGGATGTTTGGTTCAAGGTGAATGATCATGCTTCTACAGGATTTTTGATGTGCTGGACAAACTGGTGGATCTGCTGCTCCATCGGAACATTTGCCCCTTGACCCAGCTGTTTGATGAAAGCACTGCCAACGATTGCTCCGGCTGCATAGTGGCATGCGGTATTAAAGGTCTCGTAATTGGAAATGCCGAATCCGATCAAACGGGGATGTTTCAGGTGCATAGCCTGTACCCGGCGAAAATATTCCAGTTGACTCGCCTGGATAGCCGTTTTAGCGCCGGTGATGGAGCTGCTGGAAACCATATAAATGAATCCATTCGATAAGTCATCGATTTTGCGAATACGATCTTCCGGTGTCTGAGGGGTGATCAGAAAGCTGATCTTCAGCCCATGATGTTTTAGCTTTTCCCGGTAAACCTGCTCGTATTCATGCAGTGGCATGTCCGGTATGATCAATCCATCCACTCCGGCATGCACACAGGCACGGAAAAAGCGGTCTTCACCATATTGCAGTACCGGATTAAAATAACCCATCAGGATGAATGGGATATCGGTTTGTTGGCGGGCTTCCTTCACCTGTTGGAATAACAGGTCCAGAGTCATACCATTGGCAAGGGCCTTTTCACTGCTCGCCTGTATGGTAGGGCCGTCGGCTAATGGGTCGGAATAGGGTATCCCGATTTCAACCAGGTCTACACCCGCATCTGCCAGGTGCCGGATGATCTTCACCGTATCGCCTAACCCGGGATATCCGGCAGTAAAATAGATGTTCAGGATTTCTTGTTTCTTCTCCTGAAATAATCGATCCAGTCTATTCATGATCGGGTAAGTGTTTGATGTAGGTTTCCAAATCTTTATCGCCGCGTCCGGACAAGTTGATCACGATTACATCACCTTCCCGGTAGGCCAGTTGATCCAACGCTGCAAAGGCATGGGCAGACTCCAATGCGGGTATGATGCCTTCGATCCGGGTCAGATGATAGGCGGCTTTTAATGCTTCTTCGTCGGTGATGCTGATGGCTTCTGCACGGCCGCTTTTGATGAGATGGGCGTGCATGGGGCCAATACCGGGATAATCAAGGCCGGCAGAGATGGAATACGGCTCAATAATCTGTCCATCCTCGGTCTGCATCAGAAGTGTTTTGCTGCCGTGGATTATTCCTGCCGAACCCAAAACACTGGTAGCGGCGGACTCTCCCGAGTGGATTCCCAACCCGGCAGCCTCAACGGCTACCAGGCGAACCTCCGGTCGATCCAGGTATTGATAATAGATGCCCGCAGCATTGGATCCTCCGCCAACACAAGCCATAATGATATCCGGATGATCGCGACCGGTTTTCTCTTTCAATTGCCACTGTACTTCCTCGGAGATAACCGACTGGAAGCGGGCTACCATGTCCGGATATGGATGTGGTCCCACCACCGAGCCGATGATGTAGTGCGTGTCTTCCGGGTTATTGATCCAGTCACGTATCGCTTCATTAGTCGCATCCTTCAGTGTTTTGCTTCCGCTCGTAGCCGGTCTGACCTCGGCGCCCAGCATTTTCATTCGTGCTACATTCGGCGCTTGTCGCTTGATGTCTACTTCCCCCATGTATACGATGCATTGGATACCCATCAACGCACAGACCGTAGCTGTGGCCACGCCATGTTGTCCGGCCCCGGTCTCGGCTATGATCCTCGTTTTGCCCAGCCGTTGGGCCAGCAAGATCTGCCCGACAGTGTTGTTGATCTTATGGGCCCCGGTGTGGTTAAGGTCTTCGCGTTTCAGATAGATCTGGCATCCATACGCCGCAGAAAGCCGTTCTGCGAGGTAAAGAGGAGAAGGCCTGCCCACATAGTCTTTGAGCAAACTCCGAAACTGTTCCTGGAATGCAGGCTCCTGCATAATGTCCAGGTAGTTGCGTCGCAGAGTCTCGATGTTGTGGTACAACATTTCGGGTATGTATGCGCCCCCGAATGGACCATAATAGCCTTGGGTGTCAACGGTATAACTCATCGATAAAGTTTTGCAGTTTTTGGATGTCCTTTAATCCCGGTTCTAACTCAAACCGGCTGTTCAGATCGACCCCGATCAACCGGGGATGGGTCAGTTCACGAATGGAAGCAACAGAAGCAGGCTCGATCCCACCACTGAGCAGAAAAGGGGTTGTCCCCTGGTACTGATCCAGCAGGCTCCAATCGAAACGAATGCCATTGCCTCCCGGTTGAGCGCCTTTTGCATCAAAAAGGAATGCATCCACCACATCTTCAAAAGCTTCCAGCTGACTAAAGTCAAAAGTCTCGTCTACCCGGAACGCTTTCCAGATGCTGGCATGCGCCCGCTGTTTCAGTTCAAAACAATATTTTGGATTTTCCTGGCCGTGGATTTGCAGCACATCCAGGTCATGAGTGGCAATGTTACGGATGATCTCCCGGATATTGGCATCGACAAAAACACCAACCCGCTTGAGTGGGCCTGTGATTTCACGCGGGGGGGGATTTTCAGTGTAGCGTTTTGAATTTGGATAAAAGATAAACCCAATGTATCGCACATCCAGGGCAGCAAGAGCCTGAACATTTCTGGTGTCCCGCATTCCACAGACTTTGATCGATAATGGTCTGCTCATGCGAGTGTGGGTTTGGCAATTTGCTGAATGAAGCGGGCACACGCTTTCGCCGGTTCGGGATGCTTCATAAATTGTTCACCGATCAGAAATCCCTGGTAACCTACTTCACGCAGATGGACCACCGTATCCGGGTCGGAGATACCGCTTTCTGAAATTTTGACTTTCTCCGACGGTAAGTGGGGAAATAGCCGTTCTGAACTTTCAATACTGGTGACAAAAGTCTTCAGGTTGCGATTGTTGATGCCCACGACATGAATTTCGTCGCAAATCTTATCGAGCTGTTCTTCCCCGTGGAGTTCGAGCAATACTTCCAATCCCAGACTTTTAGCTGTGCCGGCCAGAGCTTTAACCTCAGTAGCGGTTAGTGCTTCGGCGATTAAAAGAATGGCATCAGCGCCGATCGATTTTGCCTCCACGATCTGATAAGGATCCACCGTGAAATCTTTACGCAATATGGGACAGAAATTGAAATTGCGCGCTGTGGTCAGGTCCGCATTGCTCCCACCGAAAAATTCATGGTCCGTCAATACGGAAAGAGCGGAAGCCCCGGATTGCATGTAACCGATGGAGACCTCCTCGACCTGCGCATAGGGATTGATAAATCCCTTGGAGGGAGACTTGCGCTTGAATTCGGCAATAATCCCGGATTTGTCCGGCCGCAGCAGGTATTTGGAAAGCGATACGGTGGGCGTTTCATAATAAATGGTCTTCTCCAGAAGAGCGACCGGATAGAGGGCTTTATTTTGTTCGACTTCTTTCCGCTTTTGGGCTACAATTTTTTCGAGGATATCGCTCATGATTGGCTCAGTTGAATCAGTTTGGTAAAAGATTGGTAAGCCCGTCCGCTATCGAGTGATTCCCGGGCTGCAGCTACACAATCTGTCAGGGACCAGGAGGGATAAAAACACTGGATTCCCAGGGCCGCATTGGCAAGGACTGCCTGCTTTTGGGCTTCGGTGCCCTGGTTTTGCAATACATTGGTAAAGATCTTGCCGGCCTCCTCTACGGTTTCGCCTCCGTACAGGGCTTCCGGGAGCAATACCGGCAATCCGAGGTCTTCGGGGTAAATCTCCCGTTCGTACCAGGGTGATTTTGCAATAAATGGGCCGGTAAGGGACACTTCATCGTATCCGTCCAGACTGTGGACGATCATATATTGTTTGTCGGTTTTCTGAAACTGGTAATGGTACAACCGCGCCAGGTTCCGGTTAAATACGCCGGTGAGTTGATAATGGGGTTGAGCCGGATTGACCAGGGGCCCTAACATGTTAAAGAATGTTACCATGCCAAGCTGACGCCGGATTGGTCCTACCGCCTTCATCGCCGGATGGAAAAGGGGAGCATGGAAAAAGCAAATATGCGCCGCTTCGATTTGATTCTCCAGCTTGCCGAGATCGTTGGTGAACTGGTAGCCCAGGTGTTCCAGTACATTGGATGATCCACAGGCGCTGCTTACACCATAGTTGCCGTGCTTGGCCACTTTATGCCCTGCACCGGCCAGTACAAAAGCGGTCAGCGTGGAGATGTTGAACGTATTTTTTTTGTCGCCCCCTGTGCCACATAAATCGATGGTATCGTAGGCGGAGAAGTCGATGGGTACCCGCAATTCCAGGAGGGCATCCACAAACCCCTTCAGCTCTTCCACTTGGATATCGCGCATCCGGAAAGTAGTGATGAAGGCCGTCATTTGTGCTTCATTAAACTGGCCCTGAGACATGGCGGTTAGCAATTCTTTCGCCTCGCTGCGGCTAAACGATTGAAAAGCGAATAGATGATCCAATGCTTCTTTCATGGTGTACGGTTTATACGTTGCCTTTTTCAGCGACCATGGCGTCGCAGGTGGCCAGGAAATTGGTTAGCAGGGTTTTGCCAACGGGAGTTAGGACGGATTCCGGGTGGAACTGCAAACCCCAGATCGGATATTTTTTATGTCGAATGGCCATGATTTCACCGTTGGCATCCCGGGCCAGACAGGTTAACTCTTCCGGTAAAGTGTCTTTCCGGATCACCCACGAATGATACCTTCCTGCTTCAAAGGTGGCGTCGACGCCGTTAAAGATCGGGTCATCGGTTCCTTCCACCTGATACATCGGTGTTGAGACACCGTGATAGACATCGGATAGGTTTTCCAGAATGCCGCCAAAAGCCTCACCGATGGCCTGATGCCCCAGACAAATCCCCAGGATAGGTTTTTCCGCTTTATAGGCCTGGATGATGGCAGGCATATTGCCGGCCTCTGAGGGGACACCCGGACCCGGACTGAGCACAATGAGATCGTAGGCAGCAACCTCTTCGATGGAGATGGCATCGTTGCGTCGCACTTCTACCGGGTTGGAGCTTATCGTCCTTAAATATTGCACCAGATTATAGGTAAACGAGTCGTAGTTATCGAGGACCAGTATTCTCATGATTCGATTTTTTCTGCGATTTCCAGAGCGCGTTTCAGTGCTCCCAATTTATTATTCACCTCCTGAAGTTCGCTGGCTTCCACACTGGAAACCACCACGCCGGCACCTGCCTGATAGGTTAGCTTATGATCTTTACTCAGGAAAGAGCGGATCAGGATCGCCTGGTTCATATCTCCGTTCAGCTGGATGTAGCCGATGGCGCCGCCGTAGTAACTGCGCTGGACATTTTCGTAGGCATGGATCAGCTCGATGGCCTTGTATTTTGGGGCACCGGAAAGGGTGCCGGCCGGGAAGGTGTCGGCGAAAATCTGTACTGGATTGCTTTCCGGATACAACTCGCCTTCAACGGTACTGACCAGGTGCATGACGTGCGAATAGAAATGGATGGATTTCAAGTCCTTGACTTGTACATTTTGGGTGTGTTTGCCCAGGTCGTTACGGGCCAGGTCTACCAGCATGATGTGCTCGGCATTTTCTTTCGGGTCCTTGGTAAGAGCTTCTGCTTTAAGCAGGTCTTCCTCTGCATCACCGGTCCGGCGGTAAGTGCCGGCAATGGGATTCACCCGGGCCACCCCATTCTTGATGACCATCTGTGCTTCAGGAGACGAGCCAAAGATCTTGTAGGACCCCAGGTCAAAGTAGAAGAGGTAAGGCGAGGGATTGATGGATCGCAGGATGCGATAAACATTGAATTCATCGCCGGTAAATCCTTGCTGAAACTGTCGGCTCAGTACGATTTGGAAGACGTCGCCGATCTGGCAGTGGTGTTTGCCTTTGGTTACCAGGTCCATGAATTCCTGGTCGGTCAGATTGCTGGTCTCACTACCAGAGAGATGAAAGGGATAGGTGGTGAAATTACGGCTGAACAGGATCCTGCGCAGGTCTTCGAGTTGGCTGGACCAGCCTTCCACCAGGTTTTCGATCAGGTAATATTCATCCTTGTAGTGGTTGAAGGCCAGGATGAAACGATGGAGTTCGTAATGCATCTCCGGTATGTCCTGGATCCGTTTCTCATCGTCAAATTCCAGGGTGTCGAAGTACCGGACTCCTTCGAAGTTGGTGTGCCCGAAAAAACCGTTGACGAGCGGGTAGGGGGCATCGTAGCCAATGTCGAAGCTGTGGATAAAAGCATTGAGGGCAGCCGGTACATCGGCGATGCCGTTTACGGCAAGCCGCTCCACCGATTTGTCGGGCCAGGTCATCCGGATCTGGTTGTTTTTAACCTGGAAGCTGGCGATGGTCTCCAGCCCGATGAAGGAGAACGATTCTTCCTTGTTTGAAAAGTCATTACTCTCCAGTAGCACCGGATGGGTGTAGTGGTCGCGCAGTTTCAGGTACGACGTCACCGGAGTGATGAAGTCGGCAAGCCCTTTGGTGACGCGTGCGTTAATTTGGATTTTCTTCATATGTCGTTCATTCACAAGGTATTAAAACGAAAACGCGGCTTGCCGGGTGGATCCGACAAACCGCGTTGTATATCTTCTTGATACCTATGGACGGCTCAGCTCACACCCGGAAGGAGTAAGATCTGTGCCACCACCAATAGGTATGTTGTACGGTCATGTTAATTTTTCTTGACGGGACCAAATATATAGACATTAGCAAAGACTGTGCAAGTTTTTTAAGTAATTTTTGAATGGAGGGGTGATGAGTGCAGGTACCGGATCCTTTAAGGTTTGCGATCGGGACGTCCTCGCACCGGCATTCCGGGGAATCCTCGCTTTCCTCGCTACACTTCAACACGTATACACTATATTTGCCCGATCTTAATTCAATACCACATGTCAAAAAGCTTTGATTTTAAGAAATTGTTGCCTCATCTGGGCGCATTTGCTGTGTTCCTGGCGCTTACCGTATTTTACTTCTACCCTCAGCTGCAAGGTAAGGTGCTCCACCAGAGCGATATCGTCTCCGGACAAGGTATGTCCCATGAGGTTAAACAGTATTACGAAGAGACCGGTGAAATTTCTTACTGGACGGATGCTATGTTTGGCGGGATGCCCACCTACCAATTGTGGTACCCCAAATCTCAGAACCTGCTGAATGGAGTAGACAAATTGGTCAAGGCCTGGATCCGTTACCCGATTGGTATTTTCCTGGGATTGATGGTGATCCTTTACCTCTCATTACTTGCATTCGGCATAGACCGGAGAGTGGCACTGGTCCTGGCGCCGGCCTTCGGATTTTCCATATACTTCCTGTTGCTGGTCGAAGCTGGTCATAATACCAAACTGAACGCCATAAGCTATTTCGGACTGATTCTGGCCGGAATCTATTTGTTGCTGGAGAAAAAGCAATACCTGTGGGGCGGTCTGGTGCTGGCCATTGGCTCGGGGCTGGAACTGGCAGCGAATCACATTCAAATGACGTATTACCTGGTGCTTGCATTGGTTCCTTTCCTGATCGCCTATCTGGTGAAATGGATAAAAGAAAGTGAGTGGAATCATTTGGGCAAAGTTGCGCTCTATGCAGCTGTTGCCGCTATACTCGCCGTCCTGGCCGGGGCGTCGCGGCTTTTGCCGACCTATGAATACCAGAAAGATACCATGCGTGGAAACCCCATCCTATCCAAAGGTACCCTGGGAGCGGATGCAAACAGCAGTAGTGAGACCGCAGGCCTGGATTATACCTATGCCATGAACTGGAGCAATAATGTGGGCGATCTCTTCTCTACCATGGTGCCTAATGTGGTCGGTGGTGGGACCGTAGAATTCAATAGTTCCGGTACCCTGGCCAGTGAATTAAGGCGTAGAGGATACAATGGCTCCAAAATAAATCTGTATTGGGGGGGCTTGTATTCGACCGGAGGGCCTGCCTACTTTGGTGTCATTTTATGGCTGCTCTTTTTTGTGGGCGTATGGGCCTTGCGGGGGCCATTACGCTGGGGGTTGATCGCCTCCATGGCCTTGATATTGCTGATTTCACTGGGCAAATACGGCGGTCCGATCAATGAAATGTTTTTTAATACGTTGCCGCTATACAACAAATTCAGGGCGCCGAGTTCTGCCGTTACTGTAGCCATCTTTTTAGCCGCGGTAGGAGGTGCATTGGGGCTCAATGCGCTTTTATTTACCAAGAAAAAGATGGATGAGAAACTACGCATCCTTAAGAGGGCCGGAATTACAATGGGGGCTCTTTTATTGCTCATCTTGATTTCCGGAGTCTTATTTTTTGATTTTAAGGGGACTCAGGACGGTCAATTTGAGCAAGCTGGTTTACTCAATGCAGTCATTGATGAGCGCACCAGCCTGTTTTGGAAATCCATCGGAAGGTCGATCTTATTTGCCGGTGTAGCCTGGGCCGCGCTCTGGTTTTCATTGAAGCAAAAATGGAATTTGACCTACGTGGTCTTCGGACTCGGATTCCTGATGTTGGTCGATCTATGGGGAGAGGGCAGGCAGTTCCTGAACGCTTCCTCCTTTGAGAATAAAAAGCAACTGGATGATTATTACACCCCGCGACCGGTGGATCAGCTGATCATGAAAGACAAGGATCCTGATTTCCGGGTATTTGACATTACCAATGATCCGTTTAATTCCTCTTTCGTATCCTATTTCCATAAATCCATCGGCGGCTATCATCCGGCCAAGTTGCAGCGTTATATGGACCTGATTGATCGATACATTTCCAAGAATCATCAGCCGGTGCTCAACATGCTCAATACCAAGTATTACATCGTAAACGATGATCAGGGCAAGCCAACTGTTCAACCGAATACCCGCGCCTTGGGGAATGTCTGGTTTGTGGATAGTTATATGATCGTCGAGTCAGCCGATCAGGAATTTAACGGTTTGAACGGCCTGGACCCGGCATCAAGAGCCATCATCCATAAGGACTTTGCCAGTGATCTGGAAGGGTTTACGCCTACAAAGGGTGGATCCATCGAAATGAAGTCGTACGCGCCGAACAAATTGGTTTACGAGTCCGATGCGCCCTCGGAACAATTGGCTGTTTTCTCGGAGATCTGGTATGGACCGGACAAAGGGTGGAAAGTCTATATCGACGATCAGCCGTCAAAATTGCTCCGGGCCAATTACGCCCTTCGTGCCATGCGGGTTCCGGCCGGAAAGCACACCATTGTGATGCAATTTGATCCGGATTCAGTACGCATCGGAAAGCTCATTTCGTTGGTTTCATCCGGATTGTTGCTTTTGCTTGCTTTGGGATGGATCCTGCATACGCTGGGTCTGATCTCCCTTGGGAAATCAAAAGCCTGAGGATCAATTGGATTGGCTGGTCGCAGAACTATTTGCGTTCGCAGTAGACGGCGATATGACGTGGGGTCACCGAGCGCAGGAAGGACCTGAAGCTTAGCTTTAATTTAAAGGGAGGGGTCCACTGTTCGGAATCCACAACATTCCAGCCTGCTTTGTCCAGAAGCATGAACAATTGCCGGGGTTCAAATTCGTGGAAATGGCGGTCAAATGGATCCATTTCATTCCAGTAAGCCTTTGCAAACCACAGCCTTAAGGGAACCGTCACAAATAGCCGGGGAGCAGCGATTTCTGTCAGGACCGTGAAGGGGTTTACCAGGTGTTCCACTATTTCGAAAGCCGTAACCGCATCAACACCGGGAGTCCTGACTACCTCGAAATGAAGATCCAGGTCTTCCCCCCCCGTGTTCTGAACAGAATAACCCGCCCCTTCCATCAGGGAGGAAAATGGATTGGTAATCCCAAGATCTAAAACCCGGGCAGGCGCAGTCAGATGTTTTTGCATGAACGCAAGCGTCTTTTCAAATCGTATGCGGTGTGCTTTGGCGTAATTATTCATGATGACATGATTATATTTTTCACAAACGGGGATGAACGGCGCCGACCAGCCTGCGTGCTAATAAGCAGGCTGCAGGATATGATCGTACAATTCGATGAGCGGCTTGGCGATCGTGCGCCAATTGAATTTATCCTGGATAAATCTTCTTCCGTTCTGGCCGAATATTTCACGCAGCGAAGGATTGTGGTACAAGGTTAGCACCTTTTTGGCAAAATCCTGGCTGTCCTGGCTTTTGAATACCAGCCCACAACTATTTTCTTCCACGATTCTTTTTTGTGAGGTACAGTCACTCACGATAGCCGGCTTGGCCAGAGAAAGATATTGGAATAATTTATTGGCATAGGTGGTATCGTGATGGATGTTTCAGTGCAAGGGACTGATGCCGATGTGACTGGCCTGGATGTACGTAGGAAATAGTCCGGCATTCTGATATCCCTCAAAACTGACCAGATCATTTATTTTCAAGGAGTCGGCCAGTTGCCTGAGGTAGCCGTCGGATTTGCTGTTACCGACAATGACTAATTTTACATGCGGTATTTCTTTTTTCAAATAGGGTAAAGATTGGATCACCTCCGCTAACCCGCGCCTTAACCCGGTTCGGCCCAAATAAAGAATTACGAAATTGTCTTTAAATCGATCGATAATAGGTTGGTGAATTCGGGGATTTTCGAAAAAAGATCTGGAAACTGTATTGGGTACCACGGTTATCTTATCCGGGTTGTGGTTAAGGGTATTTGCATAATATTTTTTGGCCTCAGGGGTGACTACGATGATTTTCTTGGAGCGTCGGATGAAGGTCGTTTCGTATTTTTTCCATTTTTGTGGATTAATGAGCCATTTTCCGGGAGATTTCCGGACATGGTCGTAGTATTTCATGATTTCGGGACGGTTTTCATGAAGATCAAGCACCACAGGAAGGTTATTTTCATTGACTTCAAATACGGCCTTGGCAATTTGCATGTCATGGACATGGATGACGGCAGGGTTTACCTCCCTGAAAAACTGGCTGAGTAGCGGTTGCATTAACCGGTGGTAGATCGAGAATGTATAGGCTAATCCGGCAATGTTGTGGTAGTAGGCGGAGACAGGATAACGGTGTACCTGAATACCCATATAGTCTTCCCTTGTTTTCATCTTACCTGAATAGTCCAGGCAAAATAGATGGATTTCATAATTCGAGCGGATGAGTGAAAGGGCCTCATTTTGTACGCGGGCATCAGGAGGAAAGCTATTGTCCAGGACAAAAGCGATCCGGTCATTTGTGGAATTAGTTGTAGTAGAAAACATAATTAATTATTTCATTAAAAAATGTTTAAGTCAGAATACTTACTGTTTAACTATTATAGAATGTTATCTATTTTCAGTTTTATATAATTTATCTATTGAATTCAGGATGTTTTAATATTTTTTGGAAAACATTAAGTGCTTAAGAATAACTCTGGTAAAACTTTAATTTACGATCTCCACGCGACCCCATTATAACACCAAACGTAGGTTTATTGACTATCCAGGTTCTTTTGATCAGCAGTTTATTGAAAATTCCCCACCAGATGGAATCCTGTATGTTCATGTATTTAAAGGAAAATCCTTTGCGGCTCAAATGGTCAATAATCACTTCATAGTCACGTTGATGGTTGATTTGACCTAATTGAAAGGGCCTCCCCGAAATGACTGTTAAATTCAAATCCGGACATTTTTTAAACAGCTCTTCCATGCCCAGCCGGGTATTGTATTCCGGACCGTTATAGGATCTGTTGATGTGCTTTATCCGGGAATAATCAATGTTTAATTCTGTAACGATGTTATCCATGGTGCCTAGGGTTACTTCCAGATACGTATTTGTATAGCTGGGGCTTGGGTCACCAGGTATGATTTCCTGTTTGTTGTAGGAAGACCGGGTGCCCTGGATTAGTTTTTCGGTGGTCTGATGCGAATTGGTTCCTTTTTGCACAGTTCGGATAGAGAGATTTTTAGCACGGATCCATTGATTTAGTTTCTCATGATTTAATAGGTCCGGATCAATGGCTATGATCAGTCGATTGTGTCCGGTGCGGGTATACATTTTGATGACATCCGTGGTTAAGTTGTTTGAGCTCAGATCAAAGCCGACTTGAATTCCAATTCCTCCTTTTCTTAGATTGGGAAATTTCAGAAAACCATCCAGACGGTTGTAGATCCTGACTAAGATGTTATCATTCATGTGTTTCGTTCATTCACATTGACGAAACAAATATATTAAAAATTTCCGTTATGCGTTCAAAAAAGAAAATCTGAATGGTAGAAGAGGTGAGCTTCACGGAACAATTGCTGGAGGGGACCCCAAATGCCAGATGGACTAAAGCGCTTATTGGGTTGATTTGCAGCCGGCAGGATCGTGTTGTAACATCTACTAAGGAATGGATCACGAGCTTGACGAAAGGTCAAAGTTTGCTACTTTTGGCGATTAGTTTTCCTTTATGAAGAAAGTTTTGGTGTTGACCTATTATTGGCCTCCTTCCGGCGGACCGGGTGTGCAGCGAATTCTGAATTTTTGCAATTACCTGCCGGAATTTGGATGGCAGCCCATCGTCATAACTCCCAGGAACGGGACCTATCCAGTTAAGGATGAATCCCTGGTAAAGCAGATCAACCCATCACTTAAGATTCATACGACGCCGACCCTGGAAGTATTTGCATTATACAATCTCCTGAAAACCGGAAAAGCGACGAAAGAATCTCCGGTGGGTATGTCCGATGTCATCGACAGCGCCAGTTTTTTTCAGAAATTATCAAATTACATACGGGCCAATTTTTTTGTTCCTGATCCGCGCATTGGGTGGAATCGATTTGCGGTAGCCGAAGCAGCCCGGGTCATCCGAAGCGGGGAGGTGGACGCGGTCATTACAACCGGACCGCCCCAGAGTACGCACCTGATTGGCTTGAAACTAAAGAAAAAGTTTAAGTTGCCCTGGGTGGCTGATTTACGGGATCCTTGGGTAAATATATTTTACAACCGCTATCTGCTGAGGACCGCAAAAAGCAAACGGAAAGACCAGCGCTACGAAAATCAGGTGCTGGCCACAGCAGACCGTATTACCGTGGTAAGCACGGGGCTGATCGAGGAATTTTCAGATCGGGCAAAAGACATAACTCTGATTTACAATGGTTACCACTCGGCTGATTTTGACCATGTAGTGCCCAAAGAGATGGCGAAAGATACCTTCCACCTGGGTTATGTAGGAAGCTTCAAGCCCAGTCAGAATAACCATAATCTATGGAAGGCCATTGCAGCATTAATCCGGGAAAATGAAGATTTTGCCAAGTCCTTCGCACTCGTATTTGTAGGTAAGGCCGGTGAAGGACTTACCCGTACCCTCAGCGAATTTGGTTTGGAAAAATATGTTCAAATGGTCGGTTATGTAGGCCATAACGAAGCCATTTCCTATATGGCTGGCTTGCAGAGCCAATTATTTATCATTCCCGAAGTGGATGATAATAAAAAAATAATTACGGGGAAGCTGTACGAATACATGGCGGTGCAGAATCAAATTTTCAGTCTTGGACCGGTGGATGGAGAAGCTGCGGTTTTACTGAAAGAATTTGGTCATGATCCCATGCTTGCATACCAGAATCTGGAAGGTATGAAGAAAACGCTGCTGGCCCAATTTAACCGGTGGAAAGACAATAACCGGCAACCGGTCAAAATGGGCGTACGCCCCGAAAAGTATAACCGGCGCAGCCAAACCAAAGTATTGGCGGATTTGCTTGACCAGCTGACAAGTGGTGCAAAATGAAGATAATCGATCTGTCGACGTTTACGACCAACGATGAATTTTACGGTTCATTGGATATCGTCATCACGGTCAAAAGCTTTGAATTAAAAGCAATCCGCAAGCGATACCTGGAAAGTAAAAAGAACGCCCGGGTGGGTAGTGTCGAGCGGCGTGAGCCGTCCCTGGGCGGTTTGGTGTCCATGAGCCTGCATCGGGGTGCCATCGTTAACGAGGAAGTGCTGGTGCGGGTTAAGGAACCGCGGGGCATCGCTTACCGGGATGACCGGCTGGCTTTTGCATCTGAAAATCAAATATTGGTGATTCATCCGGATGGCACCCTGTACAAGCTGAATAATGAGTGGTTTAGTTATGTACATACGGTCGAATTCTCACCGTTTATCCGGGACCGCATACTGATATCTTCCTCCGGGTTCGACTGTTTTTTCGAATACGACTATCCTGCTCAGCAAGAGATCCAACAATGGTTTGCCTGGGAACACGGTTTTGCCCGGGGTAGTGACCAGGAGGGCAACCCGGTTTACATTACACGTATTGAGGCGCAACGGCTGGCCTGGGAAGCAGAAGGTAAAAAGGTTAATTTCATAGCCAACCCGGCAACAGATCACCTGCCAACCTCACAACGAGCAGCGTTTATCAACTCGGTTTATTACGATCCTAACTCAGCCGGGAGTTACATAGCTACCTTGTTTCATCGGGGTGAGGTTATCCGCATCAGGGAATCCGGAACCGATTTGTTATTTAGTGGTCTCAAATCACCCCACGGGGGCAGAATAACCGCTGCGCACCAATTTGTTGTTAATACGGCCGGTGGGACGGTCCTAATCGATGATACCGGATATGCATTTCATGAACTACCGGGTAAGCCGCAGGCAATGGCTTCACTGGAGTGGTTGCAGAACGCCATTTTTATCGGCAATTATTGCATCGTGATCGATTCAAATCGAACCAGCTTTATTGTACTGGATTTTGACCGGCAATACAAATCTGTAATTCCGTTCAATCCGGATTATGCCGTCCAGGATCTGGTATCGGGTTCTGTGAACAAGAAACAAATGGAGGTATTATCCCTCATCGCATGATGCCCCGGATCAGGGTAAAAGCCTCGGCGAATTCTTCATTGATCTGGATACCACGGGTGCGTGCCAGTCCAACAATAAATTCACGGTCGATGTACGATCTGAAAGCCTGGGATTCGTAACAGGAGATGGCCTTTATTTTGGTCTCTACATGTTCACGCATCAATTTTACATGAAAATTGGAATGAAATAATAAGCTATTCCATGGGAGTTCATAACCCATTAAGGTAGAGTTTTTGAACGCGCGAATACCTTCTTTGTGGATCACTCCATGGTCCTGGTGAACATCCTGAGCCCGGGGTAATAGGACCAGGTCCGGGTTCAAGAGCTTATTCAGCTTAACCATATCTTCAAGGATCAGCTGCCGGTCACGAGGGAAATAGCGTACCTGGAAGCGAAACGAAAGTAAATTCTCCTCAGGTATCCCCAATGCTTTGGATGCGGCTTTCCACTCATCCAGAAGGACTTCCGGATGGAATCCCTCCGGAACACTTTCTTCACAGGCGGAGAAGGTGGCATAATGTACTTCACGCCCTTCTTCGATAAATCGGGCTATGGTACCACCACAACCCAATTCCCCATCGTCGGTGTGTGGTCCGAGTACTAATATTCGCTGAAAATCATTCATTGATGCGCGTTTCAGGTCCTTTAACTTCACAAGCTTTCAGTGCTTGCGAGGATGCTTTGAAAGGCATTGGACGGTCTGTGTGCAGGGTTGGCAGCTTGCCGCGGTTTTGCCAGTTCCAATTTTTTAAAACGGGGGGTAAAGATAACCAAATAAGTCAATTGGAAGCGCTGGGATAACTTGTCCTCCTAAGGTGTCCTTGAAGGAGTTTTGGATATGCCAGCGCGGTCTGCCTTCCTTGCATCAGAGCGCATAGAAGCCCGGTTGGAGGCCTTCCAATCAAAAGTTTATGAGGCCGGAGAAGAGGCAGCAAACCAAAAGCGGTTTACTCAAAAACCCGATATTTTTTGGTAATCCATGAGGAACCAAGGAATGAGGTCAGGAAATAGCCGATGGACTTCCAGGTTAATTCGGAACGCACCAAATAAAAACGTGCTTCCTGCATTTGGTTATTGACGTAAAAGTACCTGGCTCTGCTCCCGTGCAATCGCCGGTATCCTATGCGGTGGGCTTTAGGGTATTGCAGTTTGTATCCATCCAGGGTATACAGCGAGTAGAAGAAATCTTTCCTCCGGTAATTTTCATTTCTGGAGAGGTTTGCCTGGTCTACATACCGGGTGTAGAGGGCTTGGCAAACTTCCAGGGATTCTTGCTGGTGAAACAAGCGCAGGACCCAGTCATAATCGACCATTCCAAAGTGTTCTTCGAAAAAAATATCCTTCAGATGCTGCGGATAGACGATGCATCCCAGATAAGTATTTTGACCTTGATTCGACTTGGTGAGCTTCTGGAGGAATGTGGCATTTTTTGGAAATCGCAGGAGTTCGGTATTCCTCGCAGCAACCACTTCGTATTCTTTCCCATTGTTGAGGTATTTCGTCAGGTAGCCCGATGTGAGGATAGATGATTGATCCAGGTAGGGTAGGATGGCTTTGATGCGCCAGGGTTTCCATTCGTCATCGTGGTCCACAATGGTAATGTAATCGCCGGTGGCGGCCCTAAGTCCAATATTCCTTCCCCGGTTGGGACCTCCGGAATTGACGGGAGTGCTCAGGTATGCGATGTGAGCCTGATCCAGAATGCTTCTTGTCCCGTCCGTAGAACAGTCGTCAATGACAATCAATTCGAGATCAAAAAGCTTGCCGATGCCTTCCTGGGCCAGAATGGATTGAATGGTCCTGAGAACAATTTTTTCCGAATTGTATAAGGTAAGGATGACCGATATCTTCATGCTTTTCTGGTGATTTGGGAATTATGTCTGCGAGACATACGATCATCCGCGTAAATGTAAGAACCGAAGGATGCCACTGGTCAGATTATACAGACGGCCACGTACCCGCTTACTGAGGGACTGCGTGGTCATTTTGGCATGGTCTACGATCCGGTAATCGCCGGTCTCCATTTTTTCAGGCGGGCTCATTGGCTTTTTTTCAAATACAACGATGGAGTCGTAGTAATGAATGGAATAGGTAGATTTTGTGATGGAATCCGGCTGAAGTCGCCGTTGCTCGCTATGCCAGGCATTTAATTGATCCACCATCTTCTTACTGTACTCCATAAAGGTCCTGGGCCGGCGGACGCCTCCGCCATAGCGCAGCCAGTAGGAAGTATGCATGTCCTCGCAGAGATAAAGTCCTTCCGGTTTGACATGTTGATAAAGTTCCTGGATGGTAGTGATTTGCTGACGCATGGTGTGGCCTCCGTCATCAAGAATAATATCAAAGGGTTCTGTTTCAGCTCTGAATGTTCGAAGAAATTGACGGTCGGTTTGCGAACCGATGGAGATTTTGAAGCCATCATCTTCAAGTTTTTTGCATTCCGGAATGATGTCTATCCCGTAGATTAGGGCCTGTGGGCCAAAGTAGTTGCGCCACATGTGCAACGATCCACCGTCAAACACCCCTATTTCCAAAATCCGCACAGGCTTCCCCCGGTATTTGCTGAAATAGCGGTCATAGATATCAAAATAATGTCGCCACTTGAGAATTTTATTCTCCTTATGCTGCTGGAAGAAGTTTAGGAGATCGTTTTGTTTTGTCATGGTTTACGCTAGGTTACCCGTCGGAAAATTACTCAAATGGAAAGGAGAACAAACCGGGAATGGCCAATATTTTTTTCAATCGATTTACCTTTGGGAAAAACCTGTACCATGGACCAAAAAAATGTGCTGATTGAACGGGAGGGAAATTTATTAATCGTAACGATAGCACGTCCGGATGCATTGAATGCCTTGAACCGGAGGACAATGACAGAACTTCATGCCCTTTTTGTCGATAACCCGGTTGACGAATCTGTACAAGGGGTTATCATAACCGGTGCAGGTACCAAAGCATTTATTGCTGGTGCGGACATCAAAGAGTTTGTGGGTATGCCTGCTCAGGACGCAGCGGCACTTTCGGCCTATGGTCAGGATATCTTCAATGCCATAGAAAATTACCCGGTGCCGGTCATTGCAGCCATCAACGGATTTGCACTGGGTGGCGGACTGGAGCTGGCCATGGCTTGTCACATCCGGCTAGCCAGTGATAATGCCCGTTTTGGGCAGCCGGAAGTGAATCTGGGGACCATACCTGGTTACGGCGGGACCCAGCGGCTGATCCGGCTGGTCGGTCATGGCAGGGCAATGCACTGGTTGCTGACCGGAGATATGATCGATGCCGGTACTGCATTACAAGCCGGGTTGGTTACAGGTGTTTATTCCCAGCAAGATCTCCTTCCGGAAGCCCAAAAATTATTAGCTAAAATCGCATCGAAAGGCCCGCTGGCCATAAAGGAAATATTCAACTGCGCCCGCGCCTACCATGATCCGGAAATAGACGGGTTTGCGCTGGAAAGCGACCGGTTTGGCTGGCTCTTCGAGACCGCGGATTTCACAGAAGGAGTAAATGCATTTCTTGCTAAACGGCCTCCTAGTTTCACCGGTAAATAGGGCGATACCACGGGATAAAGGCAGCCACTTATTCTGGATGAAATGGATGCAGACCTCATCACCTTTGCCTACCTTTGTGCTTTTTAAGAATTTATCGTGCTTCCAATGGCCCTTTTAGGAAAGGAAGCACGACCATCAATCGAAAACATGATCATAGAAAAGAACAAAGTCGTGGTGGTGGACTATAAACTCCAGAAGGATAATGCACAGGGTGAATTGGTCGAGGAAACTACCGGTGGCGAGCCCTTAAAATTTATATTCGGGATTGGCATGATGATTCCCGGATTTGAAGCCGAACTGGAAGGAAAAAAGTCCGGTGATGAAGTTGCCTTTCAGGTTCATAGTGAAGACGCCTACGGCGAATACGAAGATGAAGCCCTGATTGATATAGCGATAGAAAACTTTCAGGTTGATGGAAAAGTGGATTACGACAACCTGAAGCTTGGACAGATGATCACCATGCAGGATATGCAGGGTGGTGTACATCGCGGAGTCATTAAAAAAGTAGGTCTGGATAAAGTGCAAGTCGACTTCAACCATCCCATGGCTGGTCAGGATCTTTTCTTTACCGTAAATGTGCGTGAAGTGCGGGAAGCGACGGAGTCGGAACTGGATCATGGACACGTACATGAATAATCCGGCTATCGCCTATTTGATCATTGTCGTCGTTGCTTCGTAACACCAGGTCTAGTGTACGATTATCATAAAGATAAAAAGCGTTATGTAGCGTTAACCCACCAGGTTACCGACCGGTATGTCATTCCCTTTATTAAAAGGGTAAGGGCGTTACCTGCGCCACTTCATATTCTGGAAATAGGTAGCGGTGAGGGAGGTGTCATTCAGGCATTCGTAGAACAGGGTCACATTGGACTAGGCATAGAGCTCAGTCCCAGCCGGGTCGCCTTGGCAAAAGAGTTTCATGCCGATCTGATCCGGGAAAGAAGGCTGGATTTTTGGAGTAAAAATATTTACGACATCAATCCCGCGGCGGATTTCGAGGAACTGTTTGATGTGATCGTTATGAAGGATGTCATTGAGCACATTCCGGATCAGGATAAATTCATTCCCTGGCTCAAGCAGTTCCTGAAGCCAAATGGGGTGATCTTTTTTGGATTTCCTCCCTGGCAAATGCCTTTCGGAGGACATCAGCAGATGCTGGAAAACAAGTGGCTGAGCAAAACCCCTTACATGCATTTGTTGCCCTGGCCCTTATACCGTAAAGTATTGACCTGGGGTGGTGAGCGGGAAGCTAAAATTACCGGTCAACAGGAGATCTGGGATACCGGGATCAGCATCGAACGCTTCAAGCGAATTGTAAAAAATAATGGCATGAGCATTCTCGCAGAGAAGCATTGGCTCATCAATCCGGTTTACGAATCAAAATTCAATATGAAACCCAGGACCCAGCTGCCCCTGATCACCAGGATACCCTGGGTGCGTAATTTTTTAACAACTGCAGTTTATTTTTTGGTGGGAGTAAACGAACGGTGATCCTGTTCTCATAAACTAAAAAGTCGATTGGTTACCTTGCGGGCGACCCCTGTGAGCAACCAAAAAAACGAAACAGATGGACAATTTGCAAAACAAAATCGCTGAAGATGGGACGATACATACCGACATTGTCATTGTCGGTGCTGGTCCCTGTGGTTTATTTACCGTATTTGAAGCCGGATTGTTAAAAATGCATTGCCATCTGGTTGATGCGCTGGGAGCACCCGGAGGACAATTGTCTGAAATATACCCCAAGAAACCCATCTATGACATTCCAGGTTACCCGGAAATCCTTGCCCAGGACCTGGTGGATAATCTGATGAAGCAAATTGAGCCCTTCCAGCCAGGCTTTACGTTTGGTGAGCGGGCTGAAAAATTAGAAAAGACCGATGCCGGTTTTGTATTAACCACTAACCGGGGCACCGTCATCCATGCGAAGGTCGTGGTGATTGCAGGTGGATTGGGTTGTTTTGAACCAAGAAAACCGAATCTGCCCGGGCTGGAATCCTATGAAGATCGCGGGGTAGACTATATCATTAAGGACCCGGAAAAATTCCGCGACAAGCGGGTTGTCATTGCCGGGGGAGGAGACTCTGCGTTGGATTGGTCCATTTATCTGGCTAATGTTGCGAAGGAAGTGACTTTGGTTCACCGGCGGACAGAATTTCGGGGCGCATTGGAGTCGGTTGATAAGGTCCATCAACTCGCTGCCGCAGGGAAAATACGGCTAGTCAAACAAGCACAGATTACCACACTGCAGGGAGAGGACCATTTGAGTGAGGTCACCCTGGTTTCCGAAGCAGGTGAAGAACAATTAAAGGTGGATTACTTCATTCCATTGTTTGGGCTTTCGCCGGAACTTGGTCCGATTGCCGATTGGGGGCTGAATATCAGCCGGAATGCGATAGAAGTCAATACCATGGACTACAGTACTAATGTACCTGGGATCTATGCTGTGGGTGATATCAATACCTATCCCGGTAAGTTGAAGCTGATCTTATGCGGATTCCATGAAGCGGCTATCATGTGCCAGTTTGCCTTCAATCATGTCTATCCGGACAAGAAGCCATCATTTAAGTATACTACGGTGGTTGGCGTAACCGGTTTTTAGATAATAGCTAATAGACTGTAGACATTAGATCATGCCTGGTAGAGGATAGATGATCGATAACAGATGTTAGATGCCTGTCCATGGACATAACTTTATCTAATATCTAAATCTAGTATCTAAAATCCAAAATCTAAAATCCAATTCAGCCTTATCCTCCGGTCTCTTTGCGGAGCTTGGTGACCTGACTGGCCCAGAGTGCTTTTTGATCTTCCAGTTCGGATTCATCGCAAAAGTCGGTAATCTCCAGGATGGTCTCTTCGGTGATAGGGGATTTGTACATGCGGAATTCAAAGTATTCGTCCGGATAGTCGCTATCCATCCATTGGAAGCGTATCCGTTCTTCTTCGATGTCATCGATCATGTACGCATCCTCTCCAAAGCCTTGCCACTCAAAGCTATAGACCTCTCCATTGATATCTACACCATCGCAAAACCACCGGATCAGACAGGAAGGTGCCGTCAGAAATTTATAGACAATGGCCGGCGAGGCGCGAAAAATAAACTCGAGTTCGTATTTGATTCGTTTCATTCAATCTAACCGGATATGCACGGTATTGGCGCGGAATATAAATATTTTTGCCTAATCACAAGGAAAATGCGTGATTTGATTTTTTGAAAGGCATTTGAACTTTTTTAGTTAAAAACGAATTATTACACTTGATTTTGTGTGACTTGGGTAGGTTTTCACACGTCTATATAGCTTGTTACGTATCGTTAAAAGTCTTACCTTTGTGCGTTGAATTCCAATCAGAACTTTTTTTTGAACAAGACCGTTACCAAAGATCACCCTATCTTCTTTGAATAGGACGAACATTGAGATCGTACATAAATCCTTAAAACAGGCATTGCATGAGACAATTAAAGATTACAAAGTCTATTACCAATCGCGAGAGTCAGTCATTAGAAAAATACTTGCAGGAGATTGGTAAAGTAGACCTATTGACGCCGGAAGAGGAAGTTGATCTGGCCAAGCGCATCAAACAGGGCGATCAACTGGCTCTGGAGCGCCTGACTAAGGCCAACCTTCGATTTGTGGTTTCTGTAGCAAAACAATATCAGAATCAAGGACTTTCCCTCTCTGACCTGATCAATGAAGGCAATCTTGGCCTGATCAAGGCAGCCCAGCGTTTTGACGAGACCCGGGGATTTAAATTTATCTCCTATGCGGTATGGTGGATTCGTCAGTCCATCCTGCAGGCATTGGCAGAACAATCACGGATTGTCCGTTTGCCTCTGAATAAAGTAGGCTCACTGAATAAGATTAACCGGGCCTTTTCGGAACTGGAACAAGAATTTGAGCGTGAGCCTTCGGTAGAAGAACTGGCTAATATGCTTGAGATTCCTACCGAAGAAGTTGAAACTACCCTGGGCGTTGCCGCTCGGCACGTTTCCATGGATGCACCATTTGTCGACGGCGAAGATAACTCCTTGCTGGACGTACTGGAAAATGACAATACACCTGGTACCGACCAACATCTTGAATACGACGAATCGCTCCGGCAGGAGATCGAGCGGTCTCTTTCTACATTAACCGATCGTCAGTGTGATGTGATCAAACTTTATTTTGGCATTGGCGTCGAACACCCAATGTCCCTGGAAGACATCGGCGAAAAATTCGGACTGACCCGCGAGCGCGTCCGTCAGATTAAAGACAAAGCCATCAACAAACTGCGCAGCGCCTCCAGAAGTAAATTGCTGAAGCATTACCTGGGCGCGTAGCTATAAATGATTCATAGAGAAAGTCTCGTATCCGGTCAGCCGGGTACGAGATTTTTTTTGGCTTACCGCCCACGGGGAGATTTTGATATGATGCAGATTCGGATGAGCTCGCTGTTGGGCTTAGTCAAAGCCGTTCTGCTCTTGTGGTGACCGACACAGGAGCGTCAGTACATTCGGACTAGAGATGTCGGTCTTATTTGAATTTCCGGAACGGACTCCCCATTCAACCTTCAACCTTCAACCTTCAACATTTATATAATGAATGAGGCTAGTCTTCAGGCTCCATAATGAGTGGGCGGGATATGCTTTCCTGAAGGGAGATAAAGGTTTCCGTACGCTGAATTCCTCCGATCTGCTGGATTTTATCGTGGAGTATTTCCCGCAAGTGGTCGGTATCGCGACAGATAATCTTCACAAAAACACTGTAAATGCCTGTGGTATAGTGCGCATCCACAACTTCAGGGATTTTAAGCAAATGCTTTGCAACGTCATCGTATAACGAGCTTTTTTCAAGATAAACCCCCAGAAATGCGGTGATGTCATAGCCCAGCATGGCATAATCCACATCGAGATGAGAACCTTTCACAATGCCCATCTGTTCCATTTTTTTCATCCGGACATGGACCGTTCCACCGGACACAAACAGCTTTTTAGCTATTTCAGTATAGGGGACATTTGCATCTTTCATGAGGATGGAAAGAATCTTGCGGTCCAGGGTATCTATTTCGCTCATTAGGAATTGGGATGATTTTTAATATTTTGCTGAAAATATAGGACGTTTTTTAATAATTATAAATTTTTTCGTCTAATTGGGTGCGTCCATTGCAACTGATTCAGGAATATTCGCGTTAATCGGATATTCAAATCAATGGATTCCATAACTTTGACTCCATGCAAATTCCTTCTTCGTATCGTATCTGGCAGCCTGCTTTATTGGGAGTGACCGTAGCCCTCGGGATGATGGCGGGAGTGAAAATGGTGCCCAAACTGGGAAACCAATACCATCCGACGCTGGACACGGTGATGGTTTTGGATCAGGATGACAAGATCGAGGAAGTCCTGAAGTACATCGATGCGAAATACATCGATACCGTGCATCGCGGTGAACTGGTGGATGAAACGATCCGGGCCATCATTGATCAGCTGGATCCGCACTCCAACTACCTCACGGCCAAAGAAGTTGCCCTGGAAGCTGAAAACCACGAAGGTCATTACTCGGGAATTGGCGCGGAATTCTTTTTTGTACAGGATACACCCATCATCCTCCGCACCGTTGAAGCATCGCCGGCCGAAAGAGCAGGACTGAACCGCGGTGATGCCATCCTGGCAATTAACGGGACCAACACGCTGGACTTCGCCAGTGAATTTGATAAATTAAGCGACCTGATCCGTGAGCCCAGCCAGCCGGATTTGCGAATCGCCGTTCGACGTAGCAACGCTACCACCATCGATACCATCCTGGTAACCAGGGACCTGGTCCCTACCAATTCCGTCGATCACTTTCAAATGCTTTCCGGTCAGGTAGGGTACATCCGGGTGCGGCAGTTCAGCATGGAGACGTACCGCCAGTTTATGGTGGCCGTTGAAAACCTTGTCCAGCAGCAAAAAGCCAAGGATCTGGTTATTGATCTGCGGGGAAATCCAGGAGGATACCTGCAGCAGGTCGTACAGATACTGAGCCAGCTCTTTATCGAGAAGGATAAATTACTGGTTTACACCGTGACCCGAAATGGGCAAAAACGCGAATACCGCTCTACCGGACAAGCATTCTTTCCGGTGAATAAGATAGCTATTCTGGTGGATGAGGGCTCTGCTTCGGCCAGTGAAATTCTGGCCGGTGCAGTACAGGATTGGGACCGAGGCATACTGGTTGGCCGCCGGACTTTTGGGAAGGGTCTGGTTCAGAAAGAATTTCCGCTCGGTGATGGATCTGCCCTGTTGCTGACCATTGAACGTTATTATACCCCTCTGGGTCGGCTCATTCAGAAATCTTATCAGGATCGGGAAGCATACCGGCAGGATTTATATGATCGCTCTCAGCATGGTGAATTGACCGATGCTGCCCAGATACCCGTTCTTGATAGCACCCCTTACAAGACGCCGAAAGGAAAGATTCTCTATGCCCGTGGTGGGATCTATCCGGATGTTTTTGTTCCGTTGGATAGCTTTGTGCTGAGTCCTGAGTACCAGTCCATAGAAGCCAGAATGTATTCCTGGATGTATCAGCTGGCACGCGATTATCCGGAGTTATTGGGTTATCAGGAGGCAGACCAATATGTAAATTGGACGAGGTCGCACAACTGGAAACGTGAATTGCAAAATGCATTGGGAAAATCGGTGCGATGGCCATCGAACATGGACCGCACGGTGGAACGTTTGATGCTCGATCGCATGCTCTATTATTTCCAGGGGCCTGAAATGGCCAATACGTTCAGCGTAAATCACGACGAATGTGTGGAGAAAGCGCTGAGTGCCCTCAGTAAATAATATAGTGTATTACTCCCTTAGAAAAATCAATTCTCCACGGTTGGAATAGCGGACCAGTACCGATGGTTCGGCGGGCTGCTGATTGTGGCGTGGACGGATGATTTCGTCAACTCCTTCTACAATCACGGGTGAAATGTCTTCAAAGGAAACAGGATACGGTTTCCCGGTTTGGTTTGCAGAGGAAGTAAGCAGTGGCCTGTCCAGGGAGTGGATGATTTGCTTCAGCAAAGGATCCATGGTGATCCGGATGGCAACGGTTCGCTCAGGAGAAATGCATTGAGGCGGCAAATTTGCCGGACGATCGTAGATGACGGTCAAGGGCCGTTCATGATAGAACAGCAGCGTCTCCACGCGGGGATGAATGTGGGGCACGTATCGTTTAAGCAGGTCTATGGAGTCCACTAACAGGCTGAACGGACGTTTGATCTCTCGTTCTTTCAGACGGGATAGCCGTACTTGTGCAATGCCGGATAAGGCATCGCCAACTACCGCCCAAGTCGTATCCGATGGGAGCAATAGCAACCCATCCTGCTCTAAAATCGTTATGATATCGTTAAGATGTGTAGAATCAAGCATATTTTAGGATAACTTTCAAGGATCATACCAACGTATCGATCGGCATTCTTCGTTATATCAAGGTATCTTAACGTGCTGGAAACGGCATTTAGTTTGTCATAGATAAAGATCATGCGGAGTATTCACAATAATCTAAATCATAAAATCGCTAACCGGCTTATTCTGAGCCTGTTATTAATATGCCTCGGCCTTGCCACCGGGATGGCACGGCATATTATCGGGGGAGAAATGACTTACCGGTGCATCGGAGAAAACGGAAATTCCCGTCAGTACGAAGTGACCATGAATCTATACCGGGATTGTGGGGCGGTGAATGGCGCTCCCTTCGATGACGATGCGGTATTTGGCATTTTCCGGTGGGACAGTACCCGCTATTATTTTGTCGACCTGGTCACCCAACGGAGAGGTTCTATCCGTTCGATTCAGCCGGTAGACGATGCCTGTGTGGTCATTCCTCCCAATGTTTGTGTAGAAGGGACCAGTTATACCTTTCAGATTTCGCTGCCTGTAATAGATGGTAGTTATTTCATCACGCATCAACGTTGTTGCCGGAACGAGACCATTGCGAACATCGTAAACCCGGGAGCTTATGGTGCGACTTATATGGTGGAAATAACAGCGCCCGCCCAGCAATTTTGCAACAATAGCCCGGCTTTTAAGAATTTTCCTCCCATCGTTATTTGCGTTAATGATGATATCGACTTTGATCATTCGGCGGTGGATCGTGACGGAGATCAGTTGGTCTATGAATTCTGTGCTCCGATCGCCGGAGGAGGCAGGGGCGGATCCAATGGATTTCCTGGTATGGAAACCGATTGCGATGGTGTCAAACCTAGCCCGGTTAACTGTCCGCCCCCGTACCCTAACGTGATTTACAATCCCCAGTATAATGTTTCTTCACCCATGTCTGGCGATCCGGTGGTATCCATCAATCCAAACACGGGACTGATTACCGGCAGGCCGGACATATTTGGTCAATTTGTTGTGGGTGTATGTGTCACGGAATACCGCAACGGAGTGCGCATCGGAGCGGTACAGCGGGATTTTCAGTTTAATGTGACCCAATGCCAAAATCTGGTTCGGGCGCAGGTGGAGGCGGATACCATTATCCAAAAAAATTATGTGATCAATTCCTGCGGAAGCTTCACCGTTGACTTTCTCAACCAGTCTTACCAGGCAGATTATATTAAAAGTTACGATTGGGAGTTTGATATTGGCGGTCAAAAAGTGCGCAATACCAGTCGGGATGCCTCCTTTACCTTCCCGGGTTTGGGAAATTTCATCGGTAAAATGGTTCTGAATCGTGGCTCCCAGTGTGCTGATTCATTGGATCTTACGGTAAATGTTTATCCGGACCTCAGTGTTGATTTTCAATTTGCTTATGACACCTGCATTGCCGGAGAGACGGCCTTTACCGACCTGTCCAAAACAGGGGCAGCCGGAGGTTTGCAGCGATGGTCCTGGCAGTTTGGGGAGGGAGGGACCAGTACGACCAAAAATCCCAGGTATACCTATCCGGTTCCGGGAACCCATCCGGTTACCCTGACGGTTGTGGACGCTAATCAGTGTAAGGAATCACTTACGAAAGATCTGCCGTATTACCCGGTGCCCCGATACCTGGTTATCGAACCAAGTTCCTACCTGGGGTGTGTGCCCGGAAATATATTCTTTAATAACCTCTCGGTTCCTATTGACTCTACGTATGAGATCAACTGGGACTTTGGAGACGGTACCGTGGGTCATGACATCAGCCCAAGCCATATCTATGAATCACCGGGTACCTTTGATGTCAGCCTGCAGCTGGTTTCTCCGATTGGATGTAAGACGCAGGCGATGTGGAAAGATTGGATCGTGGTTAAGGAGTCACCTCAGGCCGGATTTAAATACAACCCCGATGAGCCCTCTAACCTGGAACCGGTGGTGAATTTTACGGATGAATCTCAGCGCGCAGCCCGTTGGTTCTGGCAATTTGGCGCGGAGGGTACTTCCACGCTTCCCAATCCGCAATATAATTTTCAGGACACCGGGACCTATCTCGTCAGGCAGATCGTCATCCACTCCTCCGGATGTACCGATACCGCAACGGCCGAAATTGATGTAAAGCCGATTGTACGTTATTTTTTACCCAATGCATTCACGCCCAATGGAGACGGTACCAATGAGATCTATATAGGACAGGGCAATACCGAATGGATGTTCGATTATTCATTTAGTATCTGGAATCGCTGGGGACAGCGCATTTTTGAGACCAGCGATCCCTATGAAGGGTGGAATGGTAGGATGAATAATGTCGGTGAAGATGCACCTAATGGTGTTTATGTTTGCCTGGTCCGCTATACTGACCCAAGGGGTAATGCCCACGAAGTCAAGGGATTTGCTACCGTTGTCCGCTAAAAATATTTAGATATTACATGCATATATAGTAGAAGTATTTGTATCTTTGCCGCTCTTTAAAAGAATGAATCATGGATTACGTACAATTTGTGCACGAGCAGTTGAACCCGACGAAGGACTATCCTGCGTTTAAATCAGGAGATAACATCATCGTCAGCTATAAGATTATTGAAGGAGACAAAGAGCGTATCCAGAAATTCAGAGGCGATGTGATTCAGATTAGTGGCGAAGGAGGAACCAAGACCTTTACGGTACGTAAAGTATCCAATGGAGTAGGGGTTGAACGTATCTTCCCTTATGCTTCTCCTAACATTACTGAAATTGAAGTTGTTAAATTCGGTAAAGTTCGCCGTGCCCGGTTGTTTTACCTCCGCAACCTTTCCGGTAAGAAAAGCCGGATTAAAGAAAAGAAATTCATCAAGAAGACAGAGGCTTGATCTTACCTTCAGGAGATCACCAAAAGATAAAGCAAGGCGCTATCATTCGATAGGGCCTTTTTTTATGCATTGATGCGTATTACCTACTTCACCACCTGGATCTTGGTCACCCATGCATTCCGGTCGGTGCGGAAACGTAACCAGTAGGTCCCATTGGCTAATTCGTTCAGATCCAATGTTTGTCTTATCGCACCGCTTTGCCAGTTCCATTGATGGAGCGACCGGCCGAGGATGTCCAAAACCTCAATATGGGTAAGATCGTACCGGAGAGAAGCATCGATCAGATTTACTTCAATCCGTCCCTGGTTAGGGTTGGGTTGTACAACAAAGTAATTTTTCGCCGCTTCGGGTTCATGTACGGAGACCGTCACACACCGGTTGCCGGAGTTCATTTTATTAACCTTGATGAAATTATTGGAAATCGTATAACAGTCATCGGATAGCGGGCGATCCAGCAGGAAGAATCCGGTGCGGGGCACCCACTGACCGGTAAAGGTGACACCGTAAACCCTGGATTGGCCGGGAGGCAGGTCATTAAACGGGACTGGGTTAGCCAGGCTTTGGCCAATGATGCGGCTGTTTAGATCCGTAATCACATAGCCTACCGGTATACCGGTCTGATCATCCGTGGTGAATGTGATCAGGTCCTCCTGGTCGTCATTTACACAAATGGTGATTGAATCACCGGCCGGCGAGCTGATGTTGATGTTTGGAGGATCTCTTTTGATGATTTCCACATAATTATTCGTCAGGTCGTAGCATTCGTCAGAAAAAGCAATGGAGCGGATGTTGTTGCCGACACGTGCCTTAAAAGTGCCTACAAAACCAACACCATATACCCGGCACTTGCCCGGTTGGGAAAACCCAAAGTCGATGCTGTCCAAGAAGGTGAATTGAGTGATGTTATCGAAGGTATCCGTAACGACGTAAGCATATTGGATCGCAACGGCTTCCGGGTGTTGAAAATGTACATAGTCCAGGTTGTCATTAAGCGGACAGGTGAAAACCCGGGCGGAACCACCAAGTGCCTGGATCCTGCCTGCGTAAGGATTGTCGCGGATCACATGAATGTACTGATCGCTGACGTCGAAGCAATCGTTGGAGAATACCTTGCTCTGAAAAAGATCACCATTCTTGACCAGTATGTCTCCGGTGTAGGATACCCCATAAATCCGGTAACCGCCTGCTGGCATGGACTTGAGATCAAAGGATTTACTGGTAGAAATGCGTACAATTTTATCGGTTTCATCGGTGATCACAAAGATGTATTTGGACTTGGCGGAACCGGTATTCGTATAGGTGACCATTGCCGGCCCTGCATTATTCAGGCAGAAGAATTTTCCCAACGTTCCATCCGTCAGCGCGATCTGGCCGGCGAAAGGAACATCTTTGATAACGTGGATGTAATTGCTCGATACTTCAAAACAGGCATCGGAATAGGAGGAGACGACCAGGTGATCGCCAATATTCAGCAGCCGGTTTCCCGAATAGGCCACCCCCCAGATCCGGATTTCCCCGCGGGGGATGTCGGAAAAAACGTAGGAGTCTCCGGAGGCGATGTCAAGAATCTGGTTGGCCTCGTTGGTCAGCACGTAATCGTACCGCAAGGGTTGGGGGCTATTGTTTTTAAAGCGATATACGACATTCCCGGAGGTGTTATTACACAGATAAAGTACGGTGTCACCCTCCAGCATAGAGACCTGCCCGCCGACAGGGATGTTTTTAATCACCGGTAGATAATTATCGGAAATGTCATAACACCCTTTCACCAGGTTACTTACGAAAAGTGTATCGCCAACCATCGCTTGGTATTCGCCAATGTACGAGATCGCATAAACGCGAGCGGTACCCACTCCGGTCGCTTCGAAGTCCGTGAAATTGGTAGAAAGTACACGGGTTATTATGTTATTCTCATCCGTTACGACATAGCGAACTGCATTTGGTGTGGCACCGACCGTGTCAAAGAAAAATCGGTCCGGGAGATTATCGCCCGGGCAGGCATACAGGATGGAGTCCTGGTTCAGTGCCCGGATTTTCCCGGCCTTTGGTTCCACCAGATAAACGGTGAGATACCGGGCGGTTAAATTCCAACAACCGGTGGTCAGACTGTCTGCGGTCCAAATGGTATCTCCCGGCTGTATCGTGACTGTGCCGCTGTAACTCAATCCATAAATGCGGTTAACCCCTAATTGCGATTGCTCAAAGTTAACGGAATCCTTACTGGAATACCGGATCAGCACACCATTTGCATCCGTGATGAGGTAGCCATAACTGAATGCACTGCTGAAGGCAGATTTTCTCATGACCAGCCAATCGGTATTTCCGTCACCGGGACAGACTGTTGCGGTCGTATCCAGAGAGGTAAAACGAATCAGTCCTGCCGTTGGAGTCGACTTGGTTACATTGACCGGGATGCTGTATTCGAAGCATCCGATGATTGAATTTTCATTGATTATGTCACCGGGAATAACATTGATGATGCCGGAATAGGAGACGCCGATGATCTGAAAAAAACCATCGGGCTGTCCCCGGAGATCAAATAAGCCCTCGTCATTCATGGCAACCAGGACCCCGGCTCCGTTGACTAGAAAATAGGTGTAAAAGAGGTTGGACGCCTGGGCTTTTTTTACGCGGATGGTATCGTTGGTTGACAATGAGCTGCAGTAAACCGTGTCCTTCAGCCCGGATAAGAGCGTAACGGTGCCGGCGGCTGGTTCATCCTTGTATAAGGTGACGACCGAGTTCGATAAATTGGCGCAGCCATTATTCTTGGCCCGGACGCTAATGACATCCATGCCAGCCTCCCAGATCAGTGTGTCGCTGTGGGAGACTCCCCAAAAGCGATAGGTGCCATTGTCCAGGTAATCCAGCTCGAAGCTGGAGTCGCGGCGGGCAAAAATGATCTCATCCTGCAGATTAACCAATATGTAGGAATAGAATAAGCCGGAGGAGTCGGTGGAGGTCAGCTGGACAATATCTGAATTGCCGTCTTTTGGACATAAACGGGCAAATTGTCCACCTCCCTTGACCATTATATCGCTTTGGTAACAGCGCTGCGCACTCAAATCCGAGTGCATTCCCAAAAGAGATAAGGTGATCAGTAGTATACTTCCTATAGATCGTACGGCTAGCTTCATACGCTTGAGGTGTTGACAAAGTAAATATGCATGCAAAAGTAGCTACAACAAAAATCATGCAATAAAATCCTAATATTTAAAGTACTGACTAAATTCTTCCTTTGCATGACACCAATATTAATATGTCCCGGCTCCTAACCATGCAACTTAAATGCATGTTGGGCGTTTACTGTACATCTAAACATTTAACGTTCACATCCTGTTCCTGATTGGTTATGCGGATTTTGATTTTCATTGTTTTTTTGGGTCTGATCGAATGGTATGCGTGGCAAGCCATTCGGCATACAGGCTTGTATCAGGTTTCATGGGGCCGGTTGGCTCTGAATATCCTGTTTTGGTTCCTGGCTGGCTTGACGGTATTTTATTTTTCCTGGCTAAATCTGGTAGGATCCCACACCCTGCCCAAGATGGTGGAAATGATAATCCGAACGCTGGTTATGGCTAACATTCTTGGCGGGTTGCTATTAGGGGTCTTTATGTTCCTGGATGATCTTCGCAGGCTTTTTACCGGCATTGGATCTCTGGTGACCAAACAAGCCTGGCATATGCCTTCCAGATCGGCGTTTATGTCCAATCTGGCCTTGGTTATAGCAGGGATACCGTTTGTGTCCTTGCTCTATGGTGCTGCCAGGAACGCCTACCGCTACACCTTATTTCGTCAGAAAGTGCCTGTTCATGGTCTTCCCCAATCGTTGGATGGTTTGCGGATCGTACAGATAAGTGATATTCATTCCGGAAGTTTTTATCGTGAAACACCTATTGAGAAAGCGATCAGCATGATCAATGATCTGGAGCCGGACCTGGTTTGTTTTACGGGAGACCTGGTGAACAACGAGGCTACAGAAATCGAGCCGTATTTGGAAATATTTGGCCAGATCAAAGCAAAGTACGGTGTGTATTCGATTCTGGGAAACCACGACTATGGCGATTATGTGCGGTGGCCCAGCCAGGAAGATAAAAAGGCCAATTTTGCCAGGTTATGCAGCCACCACCACGATCTGGGATGGGACCTGTTACGAAATGAGCACCGGGTGGTGGAAGTGAATGGTGCACGCATTGGCATTGTGGGGGTTGAAAATTATTCGGCGCAACTGCGATTTGCACGGTACGGTGATCTAAAAGTGGCGGATCAGGGATGTCCTGAAGTCGATTTCAAACTTTTATTATCTCATGATCCCAGCCATTGGCACTATGAAGTGACCAAAGATTATCAAAATATTCATCTGACACTTTCAGGCCATACCCATGGTGCACAATTTGGGATTGAGATTCCGGGTTTTAAATGGAGCCCTATTGAATACATTTACAAAGAGTGGGCTGGTTTGTATCAGGATGGGGAACAGTATTTGTATGTAAACCGTGGATTTGGATTTTTGGCATATCCCGGCAGAGTAGGTATCTTGCCGGAAATCACCTGCCTGGAGTTACAAGCCGTTTGAGCAGGGGGCTGGACGCCAGGCCAATTTTAAAGCTATTGACTTCCTATGAGAATTGTATGCTTCGTCTTTTGTTTTCTGGTATTAGGATCGTGTAAAAGGGAACCCAAAGTGTCCTCTGACATGGTAGTGGGAGCCTGGGAGGTGATAGGCGCCGAACGAAACGGGAAAGCCACGGAAACCTTGAATGGAGCCTATTTTGAGTTTGGTGATAATGGTACCATGACCTCCAATTATCTTGGAGAAGATGAGACTTCACTATTCTCCGTCGCCGATGCCATGATTAAGCAAGTGCGACCCGATCAGAGTCAAATCGATTTTAAGGTAGAAAAGATGGCGCCGGATACGATGATCCTGCAGACGAATATCCAGACCATTCCATTCCGATTTGTGATGCGCAAAATCGCCGCGGAAGACGGCTCCAATTAAAATGGACGCTGCATCCATTCCAGGTGGCCTTTTTGCAGAATGAAAAAGAAGACGAATACCAGCAATGGTATCATCCCGGTAACGACCATCAACCAATAATACCAGCGCGGTACCGATGAGCGTTCAACCCATTCCACGATAAGCGAAATCACCAGGATACCGGTACATAAAGCAGGAATGATCCAGGAAAGCAATGAAGCAGCATATTCATTCAAAAACCACAAGGCAATAAGCAGAATTGCTTCGGCAATACCAACCTCGAGCAGGATCAATCGTTGTGATGCATTCAATGGTTTGCTGCTTTCTGGGTTGAAGGTAGTACATTTGTCGCTGCACAATCCCGGACCTGCGCATTTTCTGATAAATATTACATTTGCACCGCAAGACGTTCTAAAAAAGCGCCATGACGAAAAACTTATTGATTGTCGAGTCTCCAGCAAAGGCTAAAACCATTGAAAAATTTCTCGGTAAAGATTTCACCGTAAAGTCCAGCTACGGCCATATCCGTGATCTGGCTAAAGGGGACAAAGGCGTCAACATTGAGAAGAAATTTGAGCCAACTTATACCGTTTCACCGGAAAAGAAAAAGGTAGTCAAAGAACTGAAGGACTTAGTGAAAAAAGTCGATGAAGTCTGGCTGGCGACGGACGAGGACCGCGAGGGGGAAGCCATCTCCTGGCACCTGTGCCGTGTCCTGGATCTCGATGAAAGGAAGACCAAGCGAATAGTTTTCCGTGAAATCACCAAACCTGCTATCCAACAGGCGATCGAGGCGCCGCGTCACGTGGACGTCAATCTTGTTAATGCTCAGCAAGCAAGAAGGATTCTGGACCGGTTAGTCGGCTTCGAACTTTCAGAACTCCTGTGGAGAAAGGTGAAAAATAAGCTGTCCGCAGGGAGGGTACAGTCCGTAGCTGTCAAATTAATTGTCGAACGGGAACGGGAAATCAACCAGTTTAACAGTTCTGCCTTTTTTAAGGTAAAGGCACATTTTACGGTGAAGAACGGTCAGGGAAAAGATGTCGAACTGGTCGCTACCTATCCGGACAATTTCAAGGCTGAACAGGAAGCCAGAGCATTCCTTGAGCAATTGAAGGCGAGCCAGTTCTCGATTCATTCCATCGAGGTTAAACCGGCCTATCGCAAGCCTGCGCCTCCCTTTACAACCTCTACCTTACAACAGGAAGCAAGCCGGAAGCTGGGCTTTGCAGTCAGCCGCACCATGATCGCCGCACAACGCCTGTACGAAGCAGGCCACATCACCTATATGCGAACGGATTCGACTACGCTGAGTAACCTGGCGCTAAGCCAGATAGCCAGCCTGGTCGAAAACAATTACGGGAAAGAATACGTCAAAACCCGTCAGTTCCGCAGCAAGCAGGAATTAGCTCAGGAGGCGCACGAAGCCATACGCCCTACCTACGTCGAAAATGAAAACGTAACCGGCGACCGCGACCAGGTAAGACTTTATGATTTGATCCGCAAGCGGGCCATGGCATCCCAGATGGCCGATGC
>ERZ795053.533-NODE-533-length-49046-cov-6.672920_pt1 | contig 49046 bp, 39 predicted proteins | sample MGYA00375137_ERZ795053 | MGnify/ENA primary metagenome ERZ795053 (study PRJEB30182, sample SAMN05720284) | activated sludge metagenome | isolation source: Anaerobic digester | place: Hong Kong | collected 2014-12-17 ...
GATCGCGCTCGTTGTAATTGAGCAGGCTCTCGGGACCGCGGAAGTCTCGATGGGAGTAGGGGGCATAGTCCGTGATCTGACCGGATCGATTGCGCCATTCCTTCGGGATGTCGATGTGACCTCGGCCTTCGAAGATCAGAAATTCAGGCTGGCCTTCGAAGTGCAGGCGATAGGGCGTCGCTCGCGGAATGAGCAGGTAGTCGCCCTGGCGAAAGCTGAGGACACCGAACTGCGATTCGAGGCGACCGCTTCCCTTGTACACGTAGTAGAGCTCTTCGCCGTCGCCGTTGCAGAAGAAGCGCTGGCTGATTTTGTCCGGCTTCGCCATGCTGACGTTCAGGTCGGCGTTGAACATCAGGACGCGGCGGGCGTCGAGAAAGTCGCCGGAGAGCCGGAGGTCCTGCGTGCGAATGTGCCGGCGATAGAGCGGCTGTTCGGCCAGGGGTTCGAACGGGCAGAAGCCGGGGATCTTGATCTGCTCGACGGCGTTTTCATCCGTGGGCGGTGTGCGGAAGTAGAGCGTGGAGTGCGGACCGTCGAATCCCTCGCGCGTGTGGCACTGCTCCATGAGGAGCTTGCCCTCTTCGTAGAAGGCCGTGTGAGGTTTGCGGGGGAGTTTGCCGAGCTTCATGTAGTGGATCATTGTCGCGCGCTCCGTGAATCCATTGGGCGTCGTTTGGCCTGGATTATAGCGGAAATCGGAGGACGGCTGTACGAGGATGGGCGATCGTGCGCGCGGATGGGTGGCCTGCCACTTCAGTGGTGGGGGCGCGACGATACGAACGTTGATGTCGTTTCAGGAGGATCGGGATTTCATTCGCTGTCGCATCGTTGCGCCCCCATCCCTGAAGGAATGGGCCCGCCGCCCGCCGGGGCCGACCACCAACGAAAAACGCCTCGCGACGGGGAACGTCGCGAGGCGTCAGATTGACTTGCGTCAGGCTCGATCGGATCAGCCGCGGGCCTTCAGGTAGCGATCGTCAACGGCCTTCCAGTTGACGACGTTCCACCAGGCGCTGATGTAATCCGGTCGGCGATTCTGGTAGTTCAGGTAGTAGGCGTGCTCCCAGACGTCGAGGCCCAGGACCGGCGTCATGCCGCTCATCAGCGGCGAGTCCTGATTCGGCGTGCTCGTGACGACAAGCTTCTTCTTGTCGTCGACGCACAGCCATGCCCAGCCGCTGCCGAAGCGCGTCGCGGCCGCGTTGGCGAACTTGTCCTGGAAAGCCTTGAAACCGCCCAGCTCGCTCGTGATGGCGTCGCCGACGGCGCCCGTCGGATCACCGCCACAGTTGGGGCCCATGATGCTCCAGAACAGGTTGTGATTCACATAGCCGCCGCCGTTGTTGATGACGGCCTGTCGGATCGCCTCGGGCACGCTGTTGATATTGCGGAGGATGTCCTCGGCCGACTTGCCGGCGAGGTCGGCGTGACCCTCGAGGGCGTCATTCAGCTTGGCCGTGTAGCCGGCGTGGTGCTTGCCGTGATGGATCTCCATCGTGCGGGCGTCGATATGCGGTTCCAGGGCGTTGGCGGCGTATGGCAATGGGGCGAGTTCAAAGGCCATGGGTCTTCAGCTCCTTCGGGGGTTGCTGGGAATTGCGTTTGGTGCTCAGTTATCAGTGGGAATGTAGCGCGAGCCGCAGGACGGGTCAAGAACGCGATACGCCCCCGTGACAGCGGGGCGGTTCGCGCCCGGCCAAAGGCCCCTAGAATGTCAGACGTGTGTGAACAAGTGGTGATGTGGCCGATCCGCCGGGTCCGCCACCGCGCCCGACATGTCGCACGTAACGCACGATGGATTCCCGTATGAGGCCCGATTCATGAAGCTCGAACGTCGCCCCCTGTTGCTGATTGTCCGCGATGGCTGGGGCCACAATCCGCACCCCGAATGGGACAAGGCCAACGCCGTGAAGTTGGCGAAGACGCCCGTCGCCGATCGTCTTCTCGCGACATATCCGTGGGCGCAGATCAGGACCAGCGGCGAAGACGTCGGTCTTCCCGCCGGCGTCATGGGCAACAGCGAAGTCGGCCATCAGAACATTGGCGCGGGACGCATCGTCGACCAGGAAGTCATGCGCATCACGCGTCGAATTCGCGACAAGTCGTTCTTTGAAAATCCGCAGCTTGTGGAGGCGTGCGATCACGCAAAGAAGAACGGCGGCGCGCTGCACATCATGGGCCTCTGCAGCAGCGCAGGTGTGCACTCGACACTGGAGCACGCCTACGCGCTACTGGAACTTGCGAAGCAGCGCGGCGTCAAAGAGGTCCTCTTCCACGCCTTCGGGGATGGTCGCGATACGCCGCCAATGTCGGGGATCGACTTCATCGCGGAAGTCGAATCAAAGATGGCGTCGATCGGCGTTGGCCGCGTCGCCAGTGTCATCGGTCGCTATTACGCGATGGATCGCGACAATCGATGGGATCGCGTGCAGAAGGCGTATTTCCTGCTGACGCGATCCGCCGGCGAGAGAGTCGCGACGGCGAAGGAAGCGTTCCGGAAATACTACGACGCCCCGAGCGAGCCGAGTCGAAGCGGCGATGAGTTTATTGAGCCGAGCGTCATCGGCGAGCCGGCGCCGATTCGGGATGGTGACGCCGTGATCTTCTTTAACTTCCGGGGCGACAGACCTCGGGAGCTGGTCAAGGCGTTCCAGTACGACACGTTCCCCTACGCCGACGGCGACACGTCGCAGGGCTTCGATCGCGGCGGGAAGCTCGAGAATCTCTACTTCTGTACGATGGCCAACTACGAGAAGGGCCTGCCGGTCCACGTCGCCTTTGAGCGTCCCGAGAAGATGGTGAACATCCTCGGCGCCTATGCGGCGTCACTCGGCCTGAGGCAGTTCCGCTGCGCTGAGACGGAGAAGTTCCCGCACGTCACATTTTTCTTTAATGACTATCGCGAGGAGCCCTTTGACGGCGAGGATCGCCAGATCGTGCCGTCGCCGCGGGATGTGACGACCTACGATCAGAAGCCCGAGATGTCGGCCCAGGGTGTGACGGAAGAGATGCTGCGTCGGATCGAATCGGACCAGTACGACCTGTTCATCCTCAACTACGCGAACGGCGACATGGTCGGCCATACCGGCAAGCTGGACGCGGCGATCAAGGCCGTCGAGACCGTCGACGCCTGCGTCGGCAAAGTGGTTGACGCCGTGCTGGCGAAGGGCGGGGCGGCCGTCGTCACGGCGGACCATGGCAACTGCGAGCAAATGACTGATCCGGCGACCGGCGGTCCCCACACGGCCCACACGACATACGACGTGGATCTGATCGTTGTCGACGATCGGCTCAGGGGCGCCTGCCTGCGCGAGGGTGGGCGTCTGGCCGACATCGCCCCGACGCTGCTGCATCTTGGCGGCATCGACAAGCCCGCGGAAATGACGGGTGAATCCCTCGTCGCGAAGTCGTAGCCCGCGAGCGCCACTTACGCGCCGAGTTCTGTCTTCAGCTTGAGCAGTTGGTCGAAGGCCGGCTTCGGCGTGCAGTCGATGTTGAGGATGCCGTCGAGGGAGGTCGCGTCCGCGAGGCGATGGCAGACGACGGACTCGACGAATGGCTTCGACAGGGCGATGCGATAGACGCGGTTGAACCACTCGGCCTGGACGGCGTCCGACCACTGATCCCGCCAGCAGCCGCTCGCTTCGTTTCCACCCCCTGAGGGAACACCCGCCAGCAGGACGTGAATCGGCTTGCCGAGCGTCCCGAAGCGGTCGAGCATGCTGGAGATCTGCATCGTATCCCGCATGGCGCCGTTTGTGTTCAGCGCGTCCACGCTGAATCTCAGGTCGATCCCGAATGCGTCGAAGTGAATGCCGCTGCTGACTGTCATTTCCGCGTACAGCAGCGGGGGAATCGTCCGCGGATCGTTGGCGTAATACTCGCCCCAGGGCTGCGTGATGCCGATGACGGACGAGCTTTTCGGCGACGTCTGTTTGATCAGCAGCGACGTAATTCGCGTCAGCTCCATGATCTGCTCGAACGTGAATCGGAAATCGTTGTGCGCGTGGGCGCCGCGGATGGCCTCCCAGACGTGTACGTAGGGACCGTACTTGCGGAGCATCTGGCGGATGTGCCGCGTGACGCAGTCGCGAAACTGCTCGTAGTTTCGGGCCGTCTTCGTCAGCCATTCGGGCAGCTGGGCCGGATCGAGCGTCAGCAGGGATTCCGCCCAGACCGCCATCTTGTTCTGACGCAGCGTGTTGAACCAGGGTTCGCAGGCGGCGGCCTTGTATTCGCCCTCCCGCGGTTCCAGGTCGCGCCACGGCAGCGGCAGCACGCCGAAGTCGAACGCCCTGGAGAGCTGCCGCTCGTAATTCTCGGAGGTCTTCGCCGGGTCGATACGGCAGCCGAACGTGCGTTTCGAAAGCTGGCTGGCCGCCTGGCGTCGATCGAGGAAGACATCGGCGTGAAACTTGCTGAGATCCTCGCCGACTCGGACGCTTTCCGTGAGGGCCTGATCGCCGAAGGCCGCGGCCGTTACTTCGTCCGAGGCCGTGATCGCCGAAATCAGAAGCTTGCGGGCCGCGTCCACGCGATCGTAGAGGTCCCGGCCTTCCTCGAAGTCGTAGAGTCCCCAGTCCTCGCGCTTCTGACTGATGCGCATGAGCTGACCGCGGGCGAGTTCGACGTTCAGGTTGTAGGGGCCAGGTCGCTCGCAGAGACGGGGGGTCTCCATCATGACGCGCCCGACACCTTTGACAGTCCAGAGGATCGCCAGGGCCGCGGCGCCGCGCGTACGCGACTCGGCGACAATCTCTCCCGCCGAGAATTTGATCTCCGCGCGAATCGGAACCCGATCGTTGCCGACGAGGTAAGCGCTCGACAAGTCGAACGAAGGCGCCGGTCTGCCGTCATGAAATACCTTGAATCTCAGCATGCTGAAGTCTGGCGCGGCCCTTGGGAACCGCCTCGTCCTCCCTGTGCCCGTCAATAATATAGATCGAGGGCGTGAACGTACACCTATCGCGTTTTGTGGCGACTGTGTCCGAAAAAGTCGGCGCGTCGCGCGAGCGACGCCCGCTCATGCGAGTTCACTCGGTTTCCATGCGTATTTCGCGATCCAAACGCGTCCTGCGTCGCTGAACGCAACACCCTCGCGCTCCAGTCGCGATCTCTGCCGATCCGGACCGGTTCCGACGCGGGGGGCGATCCGCCCGCCGGCGCCGACGACACGATGCCAGGGGAGCGTCTGAGCCATCGGCGATTCCTTCAGAAATCGGCCCACGAGTCTCGCGTATCGCGGCCAGCCGATTCCCTCAGCAAGGGCGCCGTAGGTGCAGACGCGACCTTCGGGAATCGCCTCAATGAGCCGGCACAGTCGCAGAATGGCCGGATGGGGCCCCGACGCCGCATCCACGACAAGTGTCGGCGGTGTTTCGCGTGGCGTCCGTCCGCCGGTTCCTCGCGAGCTCGGCTTCATGTCTCGTCGGCGGGCCATCATCTCGCCAGGCGCAACTTACTCCGCACTTGCGGGTGTCACCGGGTTCAGGGGCGCCTCTCCCTTCAGAACGGCGACAACATTCTGGGCGGCCATTTCCGCCATGCGATTACGCGTCGTCACTGTCGCGGAGCCGATGTGGGGCAGGGCGACGACGTTGTCCATCGCGAGCAGTTCCTGCGGGATGGCGGGTTCGCCGTCATAGACGTCGAGACCCGCGGCCGCGAGTCGTCCGCTCCGCAGCGCGCCGATGAGTTCCGCCTGATCGAGGACGGCGCCGCGAGCCGTGTTGATCAGGATCGCGCCCTTCCTGATCTGAGCGAAGGCGTCGGCGTCAATCATCTGTCGCGTGTCCGAGGTCAGCGGAACGTGCAGCGTGATGTAGTCACTCTGTCCGAGCAGGTCGTGGAGTGACGCCCGTCTGGCCCCGAGGTCGTTCATCGCCGGCTTGTCGTGTCGCGCGTGGTAGAGCATCGGCATGTCGAATCCCGCCGCCCGCCGCGCAACGGCGGTCCCGATGCGTCCCGGTCCGATGATCCCCAGCGTCTTGCCATACACGTCGGCGCCGAGGTACTGGAGCATGCCCCAGCCGCGCCAGGCGCCGGCGCGGACAAACCGCTCCGCCTCGCTGAGTCGGCGGGCGGCGCCGAGCAGCAGGGCCCATGTGAGATCGGCCGTCGCGTTCGTGAGGACGTCGGGCGTGTTGGTGACGGCGATGCCGAGCGACGCGGCGTGGGCGACATCAATGTTGTCGTATCCGACGGCGCACGTGGCGATGACCTTGCAGCGTGGCGCCGCCGCGTCGAGAACGCGCGGCTGGAAGCGATCTTCCACCTGGCAGATGACGCCATCGACGTCGGCCACGGCGTCGGCCAGTTCGGAGACGCGAAACTGCCGGGCCTGCTGGTTCATCCGGACGCGCAGTCCGGCCTTCTGGAGCGTTCGGATTCCGATCTCCGGAATCAGTCGGGTCACGAGTACCGTCTTGTCACTCATGGCGATTTGCAGTCTCCTGACGGGGGCGATTCCCGCCGCCGCGTTCGATTCCGACGCGCGGTCCACGCTGACGACAGCATGCGTGTCTGATGCGGGGGGCGACCCGTTGGCCGGGGGGCATGATAGCTGGAACGCCGATTCCGCGATATGCTGCGGGCGTCGCCGCGATGGCCCACAGAGCGGGCAAAAGTCGCCGGCGGTATGGACCGAGAAATAGATCGACGATGCTCGACAGCCCCATCAATCAGATCACCGGCATCATCGAGCGGGCCCAGTGGCCCGATCTCGTGGAGCTCTTCCTGATCGGGGCCGCCGTGTACGCCGTCATGCGATTTTTGCGCGGCACGCGCGGGGCTCGTCTCCTTCGCGGATTCGTGCTCCTGCTGCTGGGCAGCACGCTGCTGCTCTCGTGGATCGCCGGCGTCTTCCACATGGAGCGCATCCAGACGCTCTATCCGCTCTTTACCGGCGCCTTGTTCCTGGTCGCGCTCGTCGCCTTCCAGCCGGAGCTGCGGCGCGCCCTGATTCGCCTCGGGGCGGCGACGTGGTTCGCTGATTCACCGCAGGCCATGGAACGCGTCATCGAGCAGGTGGTCGAGGCCTCGGCCTATCTTTCCAAGAACAAGATCGGCGCGCTCGTCGCCTTCGAGAAGTCCACGGAGCTTGGCGCCCTGATTGACGCGGGCGTGCGCCTGGACGCCGAAGTGAGCAAGGATCTGCTCACAACGATATTCTGGCCCGGGACCAGCCTGCACGACATGGGGGTCGTCATTGCCCAGGGGCGCGTCACGGCGGCCGCCGTGCAGTTTCCGCTGGCCGACTCCGATGAAGTCAGCATTGCCCTCGGCTCGCGCCATCGCGCCGCCATCGGTCTCTCCCAGGAATCGGACGCCCTGGTCCTGGTGGTCAGCGAGGAGAACGGCATCGTCAGCGTCGTGCAGGGCGGCAACATGCAGCGGAATCTCACTGCGGAAAGTCTGCGGCACATTCTCCGCGCGGAGCTGATGCGCCGCAGCGACGAGGCTAACGCGTAAGGGGTCAGCGAAGGTTATGGCGAGTCGGTTGGAATCCATGGGAAGTCGTGTTCGCACCGGCGTGGCCGTTGTTGCGATCACGCTTCTGATCTGGATTGTCGCGGATCAGTGGGTGGCGACGGACGACGAGTTCAGCGTCACGATCGTGCCGACCAGCGCGAATCCCGATCGGTACGTGGCCTTCGCCGATCCCCCGTATCATCGGACCGTCACGATCAAGGTGCACGGACGCCGCAGCCGCATCGAGACATTTCGTTCAAAGTATGAGGCGCCGGGGGGCGAGGTCATTCGGATTCCCCTCGATGATTTTCGTTCCGTCTCAACGGAACCGCAGGGCCTGTCCACGGCCAGGGACCTGTTGCGACAGATTCCCGAACTGCGACAGGTGGGCGCCGTCGTGGAAGCGGACCCGGAGACGGTGAAAGTCCGGATCGACAGGTACGTCGATGTTCCGGACATTCCGCTTCGATTCGACTACGGCGAGCTGCGTGTCGTCGGGCAGTCGAAGACGAAGAAAGTAACGGCGACGCTGCCCGAATTCGTTGTGAGTGACGGCCGATTTCAGGCGGATCGCCGCGCCGTTGTGCATGCGGGCGCGTTGATCACGAAACGTCTGCCGGGGGAGGAGTTTGACATCACCGCGGATGTGTCACTCGAGCTGCCGATCGAACTGCCGCCCGAAGCCGTCCGCGTTTCGCCGAAGAAGATCGACTTGAGCGGTCGCATCGACACGCTGGAAGTGACGCAGGAGAAGGGCCCCATCACTGTCAAATGGTCGATTCCCGACAGCGTCCAGCGCGACTACGCCGTCATCGCGGAGAGTGGCGAATTCGTCGGCCTCCACCTCTACGTACGCGGTCCGAAGGATCGTGTCTCCCAGCTCGATGCGACGAAGATCCGTGCGTTTGTCGAGATCCTGGCCGCAGATACCGCGAGCACCGATCGCGGCGACATCAAGACGCGTGACGTGGTGTTCCTGCTGCCTCCGGAGTTCAGCGACTGTACCGTGCTGGAGGCGACGGAGCCGCGCCAGGTCAGATTCCGACTCGTGAAGCGAGGTGTCGCCAAAGGGGACCTCGAAGACGCCGCCGGCGTGAGGCCGTAATCGATGCGCACGGGACTGACTGGCGCCGTGATTGCCGGCGTCTTCATCGTCATTGTGTTCTGGATCCGCCGACGAAACAGGAATGCGTCGCCGCAGCAGGGCTACGCCTGTCCCAATTGCGGATTTCGGCTTCCAAACGCCTCGTTTCCAAGATGTCCGGCCTGCGGCGATTCCATCTGAGGCGTCCGCCGGCCGCGGGGGACGTCGCGTCTTCACTCGTTATTAGCGGGATGCGACTTTCGTCACGACGCCCCTTACGTCTATCCTGCGAGAATCGTCACTCAAGAGGACTGAAGCAACCCTCGGGAGAAGGATCGTGCCCTCCATGAATATTCCCGTTCGCGTCCTGGCGTTGTTTGCCCTGGCTGTCACAACGCGCTTCGCGCCGTCGGTCCGGGCGGAGGATCATCAACGCGAGGCGCCGCGGCTCGTCGTCATTGTCGTGATCGATCAGCTTCGCGCGGATTACCTGACACGATTTGAACCCTGGTTCGGCGACGACGGCTTTCGTCGACTGTTTCGGGAGGGCGCCCACTTCGCCAACGCCCATTTCACCTCCAGCGCCTCGGCCACGGCGCCGGGGCACGCCACGATCGCCACAGGCGCCAACCCGCGCGTGCACGGCATCGTCGGAAACAAGTGGTTCATGAACACTGGAACGACGCAGTCACAGTACGCCGTCTATGACGATACGTGTGCCGGCGTTCCCTCGTCGGAGCGGGGCGGAAGCAATCGCTCGCCCCGACGCCTTCGCGCGCCGACGCTGGGCGATCAGATGAAGCTCGCGGATCGACGCACGCGCGTCGTCTCCATTGCGCTGAAGGATCGGGCGGCGATCTTCCTCGGCGGTCAGCTGGCGGACACGGCGCTCTGGTGGGATTTCGGCGCGGGCCGCTGGGTATCGAGCTCATTCTACGGCGACACGCTGCCGGCGTACGTGACGGCGCTGAACGACGAAGACCCGACAAAGCGCTTCGCGGGGTATGTGTGGCGACCGCTGACGCCCGAGTCCGCCAGGGAGGGCGCTTATCCGCTGGAGTCAGCCTGGCATCCGATCATCGAGCAGTTGGGCCTTCAATTTCCGCACGCGCTGCCGGAGCGGAAGGAGGCCTCCCTCGCGGCGTTCCACGATGCGATGTCCGCCACGCCCGCGGGGATTGAAGTGACACTCGATCTCGTCGAGCGCGCCATCGCGGCGGAGCAACTCGGTCAGGATGATGTCCCCGATCTGCTCTGCGTCGGATTCTCCTCGAATGATCTTGTCGGGCATTTTTTCGGGCCGCAGAGCGCTGAAGTCATGGACATGACGGTACAGACCGATCGACAGATCGCGCGACTGCTGGCGATGCTCGACAAACAGGTCGGTCCCGATCGATATCTCCTCGCGCTCGCGGCCGATCATGGTGTCGCCGCCACACCAGAGGTGACGCGGCGCCTGAGCCTGCCCGGCGGTCTCTACGACCCGCGACAACTCGGCGTCGATCTCAACGGGCGCCTTCAGGCGCAGTTCTTCGACAAGCCGGGCGAGGAGAACCCGAAGCGCCTGATCGTCGTCGGCGTGGAGGTACCGTGGATCTATTTCAACGCGTCGCTGGTCGACACGCTGCCGACGGAGCGTCGCCAGGCCTTCTTCGAATCGGCGGTCGATTTTCTGCGAGCGAAGGAGTTCATCACGGACGCGTTCGGCCCCGACACACTCTCGGGCGGGGCGCCGCCCGAGACGGACATGGGCCGACTGCTTGCGTGGAATTCGTGGAACCCCGAGAACGCCGGACAGATCTGTCTGCAGATCCGCCCGGGCTGGAAGAAGCGTGATGCGAATCTGGCGGGGCACAACGGCGGATCGGCGCCCGAGCGCCATGTGCCGATTCTGCTGCGCGGGAAGAATGTCGCCCCCGGTCGATACTACGGCGCGGCGTCGCCGTGTGACATCGTTGTGACGCTGTCGGCGCTGCTCGGCATTGAGCCCCCCAGCTGCGCCCAGGGCCGTGTTCTCAGTGAGGCGATTCCGCCGCGCTAGCGCTCATCACAGAATAAGGCGAGGTCGGATGGGGCGCGCCCGCATCCGACCTCGTCGGCTGAGGATGGAGATTCTGAGTCGTTATCGAATGACCACGCCGCCGAATCGGGGGCCGCGATGTCGGCCGCGACGCGGCGTCTGCAGGTCGCTGGTCACGAATGTCGTGTCGCGATCGAGAACATGGCCGCTTGACGCGCTGACGAGTTTCGCCCTGACGACGAGGTTGTTTCCGAACCTGGCAAGGTTGTGCGGCAGCGCCACGCTCAGGCGCCGCCTGAACTCGATCTCATGGCGATCGATTTCGCTGGGGCGATTCAGCGGGATGATCAACGTCTGCGGTCGTACGGCGCGTCGGCCGAACTGATTGTCCGCGGGCTCGATCGTCACGACGACGTTGTAGGCGTCACGAAGGAATCGGCCTTCGATCTCGGCGTCGATCTTCAGCTTCAGAATGGCGCCGCCGTGGTTGAAGCTCAGTCGGGCCGACACATCGAGATCGGCGTCGCGATGGCCGCGACGATTCCGTCCACCGTCAGCGAAGACGGACGTCGACGTTCCGAGCAACGCCATCGACATGGCGGTCGCGATCATCGAGTTCCGTCGGATCTTCGTATTCTTCAACATCGTTCTTCCTGCCTTTCTTGTCCCCGTTTGCGAGCGGGTCGGGGCGAACGGATAGCAAGACCCGATGGGATGGACGGCGTTAGTCGAATGTCCGATTTCAAGGAAAATGGGGCAGATATCACACGGAATGCGGGCATGCGCGGCGATTTTTCATCCGTCTCGATGCGTCGAAAAAAACGACAGGCGACGACGCCACTGCAATACAGGGAGATCGTCGCGACATGCGTCGGCGCCAAATGACAAGCGCCCCCGGATGCGTGTGGGTTTCGCATCGAGGGCGCCTGCATTCACGCGTACGTCGTGAAAATGGGAGACAATCTGTCAGGTGTGCGCTACTTATGAATGACGTAGTAGTCGTTCAGGATGTCGTGCGCCAGGTTCCTGATGGCGACAGTGACGAAGCCCGCGTCGCGGAGCATCTCCTGCGCCTTCTCGCGTCCCCACATCGCGCCGAGGCCTTCGCCGCCCTGAGCGAGCGAGACACTCATGCAGTGCATGCAGGAAACGGTGTACATGAATGGCGCCATGGCGTTGTCAGCGTTCTTCTCGACGTGTGATGAGCCGGAGATATCCTGCATCAGGAATGTTCCGCCGGCGCGAAGGGCGCGCTGAATGTTCGCGAGCACCTTTGCCGGCGCCGCCTGGTCGTGAATCGAGTCGAACGCAGTGATGAAGTCAAACGCCTCCGTGTCCCGCAGCGTCGCCACATCGCGTACGGCGAATCGGATATTCGCCAGTCCGCGTTCCGTCGCGAGCGCCTGGGCGTGGGCGATCGCCTCCTCGCAGAAGTCGTAGCCGCAGAATCGACTGCGCGGAAACGCCGTGGCCATTGTCAGCAGGGCGTGGCCCCGGCCGCAGCCGACGTCGAGAACGTCGATGCCGGCCTGCAGTCGTTCGATGATGTCGCCGGCCAGGGGGAGAATCGTCTCCACGACGCTCGACGCGACTGTCTGATCGCTCTCTTCCGCCATCACGGCGTGAAATCGCGGGAACTCGGAGTAAGACACGCCGCCGCCTTCTCTGAAACACTCGACAATTCTGTCCTCGACTCCGCCGAGTACGGCAATGAACTGCGTGACGGCCGCGAAGTTGTTCGGCGCGGCGTTGCGTGTCAGCAGGGCGGCGTGCTCAGGCGGCAGGGCGTAGGTCTTCGTTTCGGCGTCGTACGTCACGATCTGTCCGCTGACCATGGCGCCGAGCCATTCGCGGACGTATCGCTCATTCAGGCCGGCCGCTTTGGCGATCACGCCACTCGCGGCGGGTGGGATTGTCGCCATAGTGTCGAACAGGCCCGTGCGATGCCCGACGCTTGTCATCAGCGCGAGTCCGGCGTTGTTGATCATCTGGGCCATTCGTTCCGAAAAATCCCCGGTCGTCGTTGTCTCCGGCGTCATTGTCTCGCAGATGCACATCGTCGCGTGTCCTTTCGCCCGTCAGGCGCGTGTCCCGTTTTTTTCAGGAGCCCGTGGCCGGTCCCTTCCGGCGTGAATCCCGCTCCCGAGTCAATGGGTGCGACATGGGAGGGGACGCGTACACGCGAAAATCTCCTTTTTTTCCGGGGCGTCGTTCCGAGCCGGGCCAGTCATGGCCCGATTGTTTCGCCATTGGCCACGGCGCGCGGCGAAGCCTCACCGAGTTCAGCGGGCCGCGACGACGTCTGGTTCGCCGCATGACTGCGGCGGCTCGGAATGGGGGGCCGGTTGAACCTCGGGCGTTTCTGGATTGGGCGGGAAGGCGTCATTCCCTCAAACGTCTACCGCCATTGATCGAGACGCTGCGCCGCCTCGCGATCGGTACTGGAGAACGCCATGACACGCGCGCGCAGCAACGCGCTCCAGCCCTCGGGCGTTCGCGTGTAAATCAGCGAGGACCCGCCGACCTGACGTGTCCACGCGCGATGGAATACGGACGCCTGTTCCTTCCGCTCGCCGAGAATTGTCGGAACCGCGTGGTAGTCGATGGACTGGCCGATCCATCGCGAGCCCCGCCGCACGATCAGGTAACGCGGGTTGTCGATCGGCGCCAGAATCTCCCGAAGGCAATCGGCAAACAGAGACGACTCGTAGAACGTGGCGCCCCTGAGCGCCACGGATACGACGCCGTTCGTTTGGGTCTCGACAATCAGGTCGAGTTGATCCGCGGAGCTCGTGATTCGTCCCGTTTCAACCAGCGCGTCGCGCAGGGCGAGAGAGATCTGGCGCAACGATCCGTCAACAGGATAGAAGCGCAGCATGGTTCGAATCGCCCGATGAAGTCCGGGGGCCATGCCGATGAGCGCGAGGGTCCCGGCGATCGCCAATGCGCCCGCGAGGGAACGTCCATCGCCGCCGGAGCGAACCGCGGCGCTGACCAGGAACTGGATCGGTCCGATTGCCGCCGCCGCGGCCATGGCCAAGAGCCGCGCGACTGTGTTCCTGACGAGCAGCTTCCGGGGCGCCAGGCGACTATTGGATCGCAGCGTGGGAATCACGCGCCCTTCGGCGCCAATGTCAATCGCCTCACGCCAGCGCTGATGCAGGTCGCCGATGCGCCGCAATCGCTCGCACATGTCCGCGTTGACGCGCTCGATGAACCGCTCCGACCACGGCTCCGGCAGCTTTATGCGCGCGATACCGCTCTCGATGACGGGCGCCCACGCGTCCAGACCGACAAAGGCGTCAAATCGTCGGTCCAGCGTCCAGGCGTCCTGCAGGCCCGCCTCCGTCTCATGATCCACGGCCACGACGTGCCAGATGCTCGCCGCCTTGTCGGGGCGATCCGGATCGCGGCGAATCGCCCGACCGCGCATCTGGTTTGTGGTCATGTACGCTCCGACGTAGCTCACGAGAATCAGCGAGTTCACACATGGCGCGTCCCAGCCTTCGCCCAGCAGGGCCCGAGTTCCGACAATGGTGTCGACGCGACCTTGCGCGAAGAGCTCCGTGATAGCCGGAACCAGAAGGTCGTTACGCGACGTCGTGGCCCGCAGAAAGCCGTCAGGCAGGTTCGATGGCGCCAGCGTGACAGACGCCGCGTTCTCGCCAAGCGCCTGCAGAAACGCCTCGGCGGTCTCTTTGTGAATGAGCGTCAGGCGCCCCGTCAGCAGCGTGAGGCGCGATCGATGTTCCGCCGCAACGGCGTTCGCAAGTTCGTGGAAAATCGGCCAGGCGCCAAGCTGCACGCCGTTCGCCCTGGGGGCGCCATCGCGAATGTAGTCCGTCAGAATGACCTGACGCAGCGCAGCGCCGCGGGCCTCGCGTTCCATCCGATGGATGTCCAGGCACTCATGCGACTTGGCGGCGGTCATGGCGATTTCGTCGGCGACCGGCCGAGAGGCCTCGATCCGCAGTTCCCTGCGATAAAGCAGGCCCGCCGCGCGAAGCGTCTTCGCCATGGCGTCGCGATGCGCTCTCATCTCGTGGTCCGTCGGCCAGTGGGCGTCAGACAGGTAGGACTTGATGAGCGCCTGCCACCAGCGCCGGGACATCTCGACTGGCTTGCCATCCCCGGGCGCCAGCAGCATTGCCGCGTCCCGCGGCGCGGGTCGGCCGACATGGTTCAGAAACGCGATCATCGCGACAGCGACGTCGGGCGTCTCCAGGATGTCCCGTGTCGCGTCACTCGGCGCCGTCATCCATGCGTGATTCGCAACAGCGTCGATGAGTTGTTTGTCACGTTCGAAGTCGCCGAGCACCCGCGCAACGGCGTCGTCGTACTGGCGTGTGAGCAGTCGAGTCTGTTCGTCCGGTGCGACGGCCCGGACGAAGTCATCATGCGGCGCGAGTACGCCGGATTTGACGAGTTCCGGGACGGAGATTTCCTCGTCGATGGGGCCGCAGAGGGACTCGTAGCGTGACCACTCCAGGCCGACGACATCGTAGGGGGGCGTCGCCGTCAGGGAGACGAGTGTGACATCCTCCAGCGCGTGGGCGATACGATCGAGCGCTCGCCACCAGTCGCGTCGCAGATGATGGGCCTCATCGAGGATGAGCGTTCGCACGTCGCCTTCGCGCAACGTGCGGACGAGCCGCTGAATCTGATCAAGTTGCGGCGCGTCGTCCGACGCCTCGTCGGCGCCGGGTTCTTCTTCCGACGCATCGACGCTCGCCTGGCGGACCCTGGCGTGCAGCGACTGGTAGGTGACACAGGTCAGCGCGCCCGGCGCCTCCAGCGAATTCGACGCCCAGTCCGGCGGCGACTTGCCCTCAGGAAGGAAGAGTGAGAGTCTCGCCAGCCACTGATCGCGAATCGTGATCGTTGGCGCAAAGACGACCGCGGCGTGGCCCAGGCGGCGAAAGATCTCCAGGCCCAGGATCGTCTTGCCGCTGCCTGGCGCCGCCACGATATGAAGTCGATCGTCTTTCAGATGCGCGTCAATGGCGGCCAGAACGCGGGCCTGGTAGGGGCGCCACGGGTGGCGGAATCGAAGCTCTGCAATGGCGTCCGACGCGTCGGGCATTGCGCTATTGTCGCTGAATCTGACCTGTCGCGTCGAGTTGAATCGATTGGGAGATTTCGAACGCCGATTGCGCGAATTCTGCGCGATCGCAACAGGCGTTCGGGTCGTACGATGGCGTTGTGAGCCGCGTGACGCGGTCCGCTCACGAAGGGCCCGAAAATCGCGCGCCGCCCGAAATTGACGCGCTTCGGGCGGCGGGGTTAACCTTCCGATTAACGAGTCGGTATGCAGCGTGTCAAACTCCTCGCCTGACGCGCGGCGACTCGGGAAAGTCCCTCGCACAACCCAGGAGCCGTCTGAATGATCCGGCCGAATCGATGGATGTCGTTGGTGATCACTGTCGCGCTTTGCGCGCCTTTCGCGGCCTGCGAGGGACCGCTGCTGGTGATCCTTCCGGGAGTACTCCCCGATGGCGTCGAAGGCGACGCCTATAACCAGGCCCTGATGACCGACGCGGGTGGCGGCGAAGAGTGGCAAGTCATCGCCGGAAGCCTGCCGGCGGGGCTGGTCCTGGAACGCTCGACGGGATTCATCGTCGGCGTGCCGGCCCAGACAGGTGTGTTCAGCTTCAGTGTCGTCGCGACGCAGGGGGGTTTCACGATCCGCAACGGCGAGCGCAGCTTCGGCCTGACGATCCTTCCGAAGCTCACACTCGGCTCGACGATCGACGCGGCGCGCCAGAGCGAGCCCTACTCCGAACAGCTCGACGTCGCCGGCGGAACGCCGCCTTACACCTACGAGGTCATCGGTCTGCCGGGCGGTATTGTGTTCGACGATACCGACGGCTCCTTCAGCGGCACGCCCACACAGCCCGATTCCGGGCGAACGATTCGCGCGACCGTCACGGACAGCGGTTCGCCGCCGCAGGTCGTCACGCGAGACTTTTTCTTCGAAATCAAGCCGCCCGCCGTGATGATCACGACATCGTCGCTGCCGGATGGAACGACGGGCCTCTTCTATTCGCAGGAAGTCATGGCCGTTGCGGGCTTCACGCCGTATTCCTTCGCGATCACGGCGGGTGTTCTTCCGAATGGCCTGTCGCTGCCAACGAATCGACGGACCGGCGTGATCTCGGGCATTCCGACGCAGGCGGGTTCGTTCACGTTTACCATTGAAGTGACGGACCGCGATTCCCCGGCGAGCGTGGATTCGCAGGAAATCACGATTGTCATCAACTAGCGCCGTCGACGCGCCCAATGGGATCAACAAAGAGACCAACTCTCGCGTGGAGTGATATCTGATGAAACGCAACGCGTTCCTTCTGGCGATCTGCCTCGTCTGCATGTCCGGCCAGGTCTGCGGTGTCCGCGTCAACGTAAATACCGGCACGACCCTCGATGACGCCAACGCCATCGTCACGATTCGGCGGACCGCCGGGCAGGCGCAGGCGGCCGTCGAGGCGTCGTTCACGCGTGGTATCGCCAACGTGAACCTGACGGACGAACAGTCGATCACAATCAACGGCGAGGACTTCAATCGAACGGGAAGCACGTTCTTTGCGTCGATTGACGCCAATTCGACCTATACGCTTGTCGTGCGAGAGCCGACGCGCGGCGTCGAATCGACGACGCTGGCCGAGCCGGGCGACTTCGAGATCACGGCGCCGGCGTCTGGCGGAACCGCTTCACTGTCCGGATTCACGATCGAATGGACCAACGCCGATCCGAGCCTGCAGATCGAGGTCCGTGTCTCGCAGACGCTGCTCGGCGAAGCCAAGTCGATGTCGATCGGGCCGGTCGGGGACACGGGCGCCGTAACGATCACGGACGCGCAGATCGCGCAGGCCGGTTTCGGCCAGGGCGCGAGCCTGACGATCAGTGTGACGCGACTGTCTGAGACGTCCCAGGTCAACGGTTTCGCCTCCGGCGTCATGCAGGCGCGACTGACGAAGTCGACGACCGCCAACGCGGGGCCCTGATCGGCGGGTTGCGAGGCGCAGCGGCGCTCGGCTACCCTGTCGATTGTGGCCGCCACGCTTCAACATCGATGGGATCTGTCGCCGAAAGAGGCCGTCGCAATTCAGCGCCAGCTTGCCGATCGTGTGCTGGCGATCCCGCTGACACATCGGGTCCGTCTCGTCGCCGGAACCGACGCGTCCTACGATGCAAAGTCCGACGCGATCATCGCGGGCGTCGTTGTCTGGGACCTCGACTCGAAGCGTGTGATCGAGAGTTCGCATGTCGTACGCCGCTGCGATTTCCCTTATATCCCCGGCCTGCTCAGTTTTCGGGAGGCGCCGGCGGTCATGGACGCCGTGGCGTTGCTGACTTCGACGCCTGATGTGTTCATGATCGACGGGCAGGGACTTGCCCATCCGCGTCGCTTCGGTCTCGCCTGTCACGTGGGCGTCCTCCTGGACAGGCCGACGATCGGATGCGCCAAGAGTCGCCTCTGCGGAGACTATGCCGAACCGGCGGTCCGGCGCGGCGGTTCCCGAAGACTGACGCACAATCGAGACATCATCGGTCGTGTTGTCCGAACGCGCGACGGCGTCAGTCCGCTGTTTATCAGCGTGGGGCATCGCATCCTGCTGAAAGAGGCGGAGCGGCTCGTGCTTCGTTGCTGCGGGAAATATCGCCTCCCCGAGCCGACCCGGCTTGCACATCAATACGTGACAACGACGAAACGCCAACTCGACCTGTCGTAAGTACGGACTGCGGCGTCCGGCGCGGCCTTTTTTCCATCCGCTTCAGAACTTTCTTCAACGGACCGTCAGAAATCGGGTCCAATCCCGGGAGTCATTCTGTCACGGATTCACTATGTAATCAGGAGACGCAGATGCGGATGCGACAAGGATCATCGATCGCGATGTGCGCGATTGGCCTGCTGATTGTGACACCGGTCTTCGGGCGGGCGCCGCGAGAATCAGAGAGGAACAATTCGACGGCGCGCGTCGTGACTTCCCGGGGAACAGAGGCGCCACCATCGAGGGGCGTGACGCGTAGCGCCGAGCGAGATACCGGCGCCGGCGAGCGACGCGTGGGCGCGACAGCCTCGCGGCATCGTTCGGACAAACAGAAGGCCAGGATCGACTCGCTTGATGTCGACCTGCGTCACGATGGCTGTTTCTGGATCGTTGAGATCGAGTATGAAGTCGAGCTGGAGGGATTCGCCTCGGACGATGCGTTCATCCTGGGGCTCGAGCTGATGCGAGATGACAAGCCCGTGACGGACGACAAGGGCGAGCCGATTGTCGTTGTCGCCGAGCTGATCGACCCAAAGAAGGACAAGAAGGGCGAACGGGAATACGAGGGCAAACTCCGGATTCGCGTGCATAAGGACTGGGTTCAGAACGACGACGATCTCGACATCAAGGCGTCGCTCGTTCACGCCGCCGACGGACGGATCTTCGATACCGAAGAGGAATCCGCCGACAAGGATCGCCCCGGGCCCACGCTCCATATCGGTGTCTGCGGCATCGGGATCAGCATTCCGCTGTAATCGCTCGTCTCAGCAATCTCCTTCCCGTGTGTGCGTGCGTCTTGATCGTTCAGACGCATGGCGCACCCGTGAACGCCGCGACGGTCGCGAGCCGCATCGCGGCGTTCCGTGTTTTTACGATGCGGACTCCGCGGCGCCGAAACCGCTCATAGCCGCCGTGTCATCACGGCGACGCTTCGCGCGCGACATCGTGTTCGAATTCACGCCGCCGAGGGCGGCGATGCGCGGATGGCGCGCATAAACCCCCGACTCGGTCAATTGAGGTCGTCCAAGCGCTAGCGGGAAGGGATTCTCGAGGGAGGAGGAACGAGAAGGGATTCTCGTTCCAGCGATCGAGAATCGAATCTCGTACCAGCGGCACAGCTCCGAAGGAGCGTCAGTTTTTAGCCACGGGTGGAGCGGAGACCGCATAGCGGTCGGAGCGCAACCCGTGGTTAGCGTTTTTTCCTCGGGTTTAGCCCTGAAAGGGCGACACAATTCCCGGACAGTCTCGCCTTGCGGGCCAGCACGGCTCTGATCCACAGGCGGGCGCCCCCGCTCTGCGAGTCTTCGCCCCATCGGGGCGCAACAGGACAGATGGGGCAAAGCGAAGTCCGCAACGCGGACGAAGCGTCACCCTGGGTCACGTTGACCGACGTCATGGCCAAGCCCCGAAGGGGCGTTACAGGTTCATCGTGGCGCGCGGCAATCTGCGGGAAGGGATTCCCGCTGGGAGGAGGAACGAGAAAGGAATCTCGTTCCAGCGGCGGGGATTGGGACGAGAAGGGAATCTCGTCCCAGTGGTTGATTTTCAGAGCAGCGAATTGAGAAGGGATTCTCGTTCCAGCCGCGGGACGTGGAACGAGAAGGGAATCTCGTTCCAGCGACGCGAGCCGCATCGCGGCGTTCCGTGTTCTTACAATGCCGCGGTAAGATCACAGCGGCTGACTTGCGGCGCGATCGTGCAGACTTCGCCGCGCCGCGCCGTGATGGAGTCTTCCGCGTGTACGCCGAATCACCGAACATCCCCCGATTCAGCGATCTCGCGGCGATTTCGAAGGCGCTGAATAAGATTGGCGTCGTCCACGCCCTCGGTGGTTCGGGGCTGTTCCGATTTCTCGGCGTCGAGACGGCGGTGAATGGCTGGGACCTCACGACGGACGCCGACGAGCCCGCGATTGCGCCGATTCCTGAGCGGTATTCGCACAAACGCCTGGCGCCAACGGACACGTTCACCAGCCGCTACGCCTTCGCCTCCGAATCGGCGAAAGCGATATCGACCTGATCGGCGGCTTCACGATTCAGTCCGGTTGTGGTCGCATGCGGGTCCGGACGATCGTCGCGGGCCATCACGAAGGCCTCCCCCTGGGCCGCCCGGTTGAGTGGCGCGCCGCCTATCAGGCGATGGGGCGGGGCGTTCCGAGTGACGGCTGAGCCATTGAGAACCTCTGCAATCCCGACACGCCGGGATGGAATCTCTTCCGTGGACGCGAAGGGATCGAGTCGATCGGACGCGCGATGGCGTCGTATTCGGAGCGGATGATGTTCAGATTTTCAGGACGGGTGGGGGGCGTCAGCTTCCTTGGACTCTTGTGGTTCGTTTCGGCCCCGGCGGGTTGTATTGATCAGCGGGAGGTCGCGGACATCGGCGAGATATATCGCAGCGCGGCGCGTGACGACAATCCTCAACGGCGCCCTGTCATCGTGATACCCGGGATTCTCGGGTCGCGGCTGGCGCAGCGCGACACGGGAAGAGTCGTCTGGGGCGGTTTTGGTGGCGGATACGCCGATCCGAGCACGCCCGACGGCGCGCGTCTGTTTGCGATGCCAATGGGTGAAGGGACGGCCCTGGCGGACCTGCGTGACGACGTCGTCGCCGATGGGGCGCTGGATCGCGTCAGGCTCTCCGTCTTCGGACTGCCGTTGGAACTGAACGCGTATTTCAATCTCCTCGTCACGCTCGGCGTGGGCGGTTATCGCGATCAGCAGCTTGCCATCGCCGGCGCCGTTGATTACGGCGAGGCCCATTTTACCTGTTTTCAGTTCGCCTATGACTGGCGGCGAAGTAACGTTGAAAACGCGGCGCTGCTGAAGGCCTTCATTGAGGAAAAGCGCGAGTACATCCGCGGCCAGTTGCGAAAGAAGTACGGACGCGATTGCGATGACGTGAAGTTCGGCATTGTTGCGCATTCGATGGGGGGACTTCTGACGCGCTACTTCCTGCGTTACGGCGATGCGCCCCTGCCGGAAAACGGTGATCTCCCGGAACTGACATGGGCCGGCGCCCAGTACGTCGACAAGGCGATTCTGGTCGGCGCCCCGAACGCCGGCAGCGTCTCGGCGCTGGATCAACTGGTTCGCGGCGCCCGGCCGGCGCCCATCATCGAACCCTATCCGGCGGCGCTCGTCGGCACGATTCCCGCCATCTATGAACTGCTGCCACGTGGACGGCATGGCGCATTGATTGTCGACAATGATGAAAGTCGCGTCGTCGAGGACCTGTCAGATATCGGCGTATGGCGCCAATACCATTGGGGACCGTTCGATTCCAGGCAGGCGAGACCGCTGGCCACGCTCCTGCCGGACGCCGCGGATGACGACGCCCGCCGACGCGTCGCGATCGACCATCTCGGCAAATGCCTCACAAACGCGAGGCGATTCCAGGCGGCGCTGGATCGGCCCGCGACACCGCCTGCCGATCTGGAGCTCTGCCTCTACGCGGGCGACGCCATCGCAACGCCCGCCGTCCTGTCAGTGAACTCGCGGGACGGATCCCTGTCGACGCATGCGACGGCCGCGGGCGACGGAACAGTCCCGCGATACAGCGCGCTGATGGACGAACGGCGGGGCGGCGCCTATCGCCCGACATTGCAGTCGCCGGTCGGCTGGCGCCACATCACGTTCCTGTTTGAAGACCACCTGGGCCTGACCAAGTCGGCGACCTTCAGTGACAACATTCTGATGGAGCTGCTGGAGTTGTAGGGGGGGGCGCGACGCCCGGCGGATGGTTGACGGGCCGCGATCCGGCGGTTCTGCTTTTCCGACAATGACGTCCGCGAATCCGCCAACGCCCGATCCGCGCAACACCGGCGCCGCCGCCCCCGAACAGGCCGCGCTGACAGGTCTCGTCGTCAACATGACGCTGGCCGGCTTCAAACTGATCGCGGGCATCGTGGGCAATTCCTTCGCGCTCGTGGCGGACGCCGTCGAGTCGATGGTCGATGTCGCCGGCTCACTCATTGTCTGGCGCGCCCTCGAATACGGGAACAAACCCGCCGACGAGGATCATCCCTTCGGCCACGGAAAGGCCGAGTCTCTCGCGGCCCTCGCCGTCGGTCTGCTCGTCGTGGTCGCGGGCATCGGGATCGCCATTGAGTCCATTGACGGCATACGAGTACCGCATCGACCGCCGGCGTGGTACACGCTGCTCGCGCTGATCGTCGTCATTGTCGTCAAGGAGTTCATGTTTCGATTCGCCAGCCGCGCCGCGGCGCCGACGGAGAGCAGCGCGGGACGCGCCGAGGCCTGGCATCATCGATCGGATGCGCTCACGTCGGCGGCGGCGTTCCTGGGGATCGCCATCGCCCTCATCGGCGGCGAACGCTTCGCGCCCGCGGACGACTGGGCGGCCCTGGCGGCGTCCGTCATCATCTTTCTCAATGGCGTTTACCTGCTGCGAGCGCCGCTTGGCGAATTGATGGACAAGAACACGCCGGCCATTGCGACGCAGTGCGCCGACGTCGTTCTCGATGTCGAGGGGATTCTGGCGGTCGAACGATGCGAGGCGCGAAAAGTGGGGCGGACCTATCGGGTCATCATGCACGCCGAAGTGCCCGCCACGATGAGCGTCGCCGACGCCCACAGCCTGACCGGCCACGCCAAGGCGCTGGTCCGGGAGCGGATGCCCCACGTCTCATCCCTTCTGATCCACATCGAACCCCATCAAACGCCGGATCATGACGAAGCCGCAACGTGACGCAGGTCGGTGAGTCCGCCCGGATCACGAAATCACCAAATCACCAATATTCCGCTATTCGCTGAATTCCTTGATGTCGAGCTTTCGAAACAGCACGTCCGGGGCCGGGCCGAGCGCGTGACCGATCGGCAGGGCCTCCGTCGCGCGGGGCCAGGTCCAGGCGTCTTTGTCGACGCCGAGCGACACGCGGATCTTCTCCGACGCGAAGGGCAGGAAGGGTTCCAGAACGACACCGAGGGTGCGCACGGCCTGGATGCAGGTGTGGACGGTCGTGGCGCAGAGATCGAGATCGCTCTTTCGCGTTTTCCAGGGCTCGCGCTCGTCGATGTATCGATTGCAGGCGCGGAAGGCGTCCATGATGCGATTGAGGGCCGACTTGAAGCGCGTCGCCTCGATGTCCTCGCCGACGGAGTCGGGAACGGCGCCGATCGTCGCCAGCAGGTCCACCTCCAGCTGTTCGGCTCGATCCCGAGCGGGAACCCTGCGATCGAAGTGCTCCGTCACGATCTTCTGCCAGCGATTGATGAAGTTACCGAGCGTCGCGATCAGTTCGTTGTTGTTGCGCTCGACAAAGTCGTCAAAGCTCCAGGCGGTCCGCTGGTTCTCTGGCGCGATGACCGTGAGGTAGTAGCGGAGCGGATCGGGATCGAAGGTCCGGAGGTACTCATCAATCCAGACAGCCGTACCCCGTGACTTGCTGATCTTCTCTTCCTCGCCCTTCCCCGGAAACTTGATATTCAGGAAGGAATTTGCGACGACGTTGTGCGGCAGCTGGTAGTAGCCCGCCTCTTCGCGCGGCTTGTAGTCCGCGCCGAGCTTCTCGATCTCGTCCGCCGTGTACTGCGTGCCGAGAAGCATCGCCGGCCAGATCAGCGCGTGGAAGACAATGTTGTCCTCACCGATAAAGTGGACGATCCTGCAGTCAGGATCCTGCCACCACTCCTGATATTCCCGCCAGTCGCGCCCCTGCTGCGCGGCGAGCGCCGCCGTGAAGCTGACATAGCCGATCGGCGCGTCGAACCAGACGTACAGCACTTTGTTTGCCGCGTCAGGATCGTCCAGCGGGACGGGCACGCCCCACGACAGATCGCGCGTCATCGCGCGCTCGGGGAGCCCCTTCTTGATGGCGCCGAGGCAGAAATTCGTGACCGTGGGTCGCCAGTCGAGCGACGTAATGCTGAACCAGTCCGCGAGCATGCCCTGGAATTTGCCCAGCTTGAGGTACCAGTGGGTTGTTTCGCGTTTCTCCGGCGTCGTATTCGTGATGGTGCTGATCGGGTTGATCAGTTGCAGCGCGTCAATGGTGTTTCCGCACTGCTCGCACTGATCGCCATAGGACTCAGGATTGCCGCATGGCGACCCATCCTCGAGCTTGTGATAGCAGGCGCCCTTAACGAAGCGATCGGGCAGGAATTTGCCGGCCTGCACATCAAACAGCTGTTCCGTCTTCTTCTTTACGAAGTGTCCGTTATCGTGAATCGACTTGAAGAAGTCCTGGCTGAGCCGGTTATGTGTCTCGACAAAGTCGGGCTGGTGCGTGCCGCCGTAAATGTCGAAGTGAATGCCGAGCCCCTCGAACGCCTCTTGCTGGAGTGCGTTGTACTTCGCCGACACGGCCTGCGGCGTCGATCCTTCCTTCATCGCGGAGATCTCAATCGCAACGCCGTTGTCGTCGCTGCCGCAGATGAATCGAACGTCGTCGCCATTCGATCGCAGGTAGCGCACGAAGATATCGGCCGGCAGGTAGGCGCCGGCGATATGGCCGACGTGCAGGCGGTTGTTTGAATAGGGCAGGGCCCCAGTCACGAGAAATCGGCGTCCAGCCATGGGATTCAGTCTCTGTTCAAGGAGGTTGCGGAATCTCTGCAATACGTCGAAGAGTCTAACCCGATCGTCGAGGCGCGGCGAGCAACGGGGCGCATGAAAAAGCCCCGGGCGAATTCGCCCGGGGCCTTGTCATCATGCGTGCGGCCTCATCGGCCGTTCAGCGATTGCGCTCAGGCGCGGGCCGTCGCGCCCGTGCGGCTGCGCTTCGTCGTCGTCTTCTTCTTGGCGACGGGGCGGGAGACGCTCTTCGGCGGTGACTGCTTGCGCGACTTCGTCGCCGTTCGGGCCGACTTCGTCGTCTTGCTGGCCTTTGCCTTCGCCTTGGACGTCTTCTTCTTCGTCGTCGGCTTCGGCGCGACGCGCCTGGCCTTCGTCTTCGTCGGCGCCTTGCGGGCCGGCGCCGGCTTGGCCCTGGCCTTCGATCGCTTCGCCGAGCCGTCCATGATGACGGCCTGGGCCGCCGCAAGCCGCGCGATGGGCACGCGATAGGGCGAGCAGCTCACGTAGTCCATGTTCGCCCGATGGCAGAAGTGGACGCTCTCGGCGTCACCGCCGTGCTCGCCGCAGATGCCGATCTTCAGGTCCTTCTTGATGCGGCGGGCGTGCTCGATCGCGTGTTCGACGAGCATGCCGACGCCGTCGATGTCGATCGACTGGAACGGATCCGCCGGGAAGATGCCCGACTTGTTCTGATCGACGTAATCCGGCAGGAAGCGACCGGCGTCGTCGCGGGACAGCGCCATGACCGTCTGCGTCAGGTCGTTCGTGCCGAAGCTGAAGAAGTCCGCGACCTCCGCGATCCTGTCGGCCGTCAGGGCCGCGCGCGGTGTCTCGATCATCGTTCCGACGAGGTACTTCACCTTCAGACCGGAGCGGGCGATGATCTCGTTCGCCACGTCCCGCGTTCGATCCGTCAGGATCTGAAGTTCCTTCGAATCGATGCAGAGCGGGATCATGATCTCGGGCGAGACCTTGATGTTGCGACGGCGGCACTCGATCGCCGCCTCGATGATCGCCCGGACCTGCATGTCCAGAATCTCGGGGTACGTGATCGCCAGTCGGCAGCCACGATGACCGAGCATCGGGTTGGACTCCTTGAGCTGCTCGACGCGCGACGCGACCGTCTCGAAATCGACCATCAGGTCGTCGGCGAGTTCCTGCTGCTTGTCCTTTGTGTGCGGGACGAATTCATGAAGCGGCGGATCGACGAGGCGGATGGTGACGGGGCGACCGTCCATGGCCTCGAAGATGCCGATGAAGTCCTGCCGCTGGAAGGGCAGCAGCTTGTCGAGGGCCTTCGTGCGGGCATCCGTCGAATCGGCCAGGATCATCTCCTGGATCGCGCGGCGGCGTTCTTCCGTATCGAAGAACATGTGCTCCGTGCGGCAGAGACCAATGCCCTCGGCGCCCATGTTGACGGCGTTCTCGGCGTCGTAAGGTGTGTCGGCGTTGGTTCGGACCTTGAGCCGGCGTCGGGCGTCGCACCACTGCATGAGCGTGTAGTACTCGTCCGGCAGTTCCGGCGTGACCAGCGGCAGGTCGCCCTGGTATATGACGCCCTCAGAGCCGTCGAGGGTGATCGAGTCGCCTTCCTTGAGGGTCTTGCCGTTGATCGTCATCGTGCCCGCGGATTCGTTGATCTTGGCGGACGAGGCGCCGACGATGCAGCACTTGCCCCAGCCGCGAGCGACGACGGCCGCGTGCGACGTCTTGCCGCCCGTGGCGGTCAGGATGCCCTGGGCGACGTGCATGCCGCCGACGTCTTCCGGGCTCGTCTCCTTGCGGACGAGGATGACCTTCTTGCCATCCGCCGCCCACTTCTCCGCCGTCGAGGCGTTGAAGACGATCTGGCCGGAGGCGGCGCCGGGAACGGCGTTGATGCCTGTCCCGAGCTTCTTGACGGCCAGCTGTTGCGAATCGAAATCGGGATCGATGATCGGGTAGAAGAGTCGCTCGATGTCCGTCGCGGAGATGCGCTCGATCGCCTCATCCTTCGTGAGGACGGGCTTCGTGGCGGCAGCGGCGTAGCGGCTCGGCAGGTACTTCTTCTTCACGAGCTTCGAGGCGTCACCCTTGCTGAGCAGGGGCTTCGTGGCGTGGTCCACGGCGATCTTGAACGTGGCGGCCGGCGTTCGCTTGCCGCGGCGGCACTGGAGCATGTAGAGCTTGCCGCGCTCGATCGTGAACTCGAGGTCCTGCATTTCCTTGTAGTGGACTTCCAGCATGACGCGTACGGCGCAGAGCTGTTCGTAGGCCGCCGGTGACAGCTTCCTCAGTTCGTCGAGGGCCATCGGCGTGCGGATACCCGCGACGACGTCTTCGCCCTGGGCGTTCATGAGCAGATCGCCGTAGAAGACGTTTTCGCCGCTGGACGGATCGCGCGTAAAGCAGACGCCCGTGCCGCTGTCGTCACCCATGTTGCCGAAGACCATCTGAACGATGTTGACGCCCGTGCCCGGCAGACCGTGGATCTTCTCGACTTCGCGATACTTGATCGCCTTGTCGGCGTTCCACGAGCTGAAGACGGCGTTGATGGCGCCGACGAGCTGCTCCCACGGATCCTGCGGGAAATCCTTGCCCGTCTGATCGCGGAAGAAGTCCTTGAATTCGCCGCAGAGCTCGCGGAGCGACTCGGCGCTGATTTCCGAGTCGATCTCGATACCGAGCGACTCCTTCATCTTCTCGAGCTTGTGTTCGAGTACATCCTTCGACAGACCGACGACGACCGTCGAGTACATCTGAATGAACCGGCGATAGGAGTCCCAGGCGAACCGGGCGTTGTCCGTCGCCCGGGCGAGTCCCTCGACAGACTCGTCGTTCAGGCCGAGGTTGAGCACTGTTTCCATCATGCCGGGCATCGACACGGCGGCGCCGGATCGCACGGAGACGAGCAGCGGGTTCTTCTTGTCGCCGAGCTTCTTGCCACAGGCGCGTTCGAGCTTGCGAACGTTGTCGCGCACCTGCTTCTCGAGGCCTTCGGGCCACTTCTGCTTCCGCTCATAGTAGAGGCGGCAGGCCTCCGTCGTGATCGTGAAGCCGCCGGGCACGGGCAGACCGATGTTGGTCATCTCCGCGAGGCCGGCGCCCTTGCCACCGAGCAGCGTCTTCTGATCGCCGCGACCTTCCGCTTTTCCGTTTCCGAAGAAGTAAACGAATTTCGATGCCATGTGAGAGTGTGCTCCTTTCGAGCCGTGCGCGATATCAGTTCGCAATTCGTCGTATGCGTCTTCTGTCCGCCCCAAACGTTACGTCGGCAATCGGGGGACGGTTCAATCTCGCAGGATCCGTTCGACGCTGGGCGAAGGCGCTCACTGGCGGGAAGACAATTGCGTCGCGCCGCAGCGTCGGTCGTAGACCGGCAAAAAAAGCGTAAGGCGCCCTATCGGGAGCGTCAATTCCGTGACGTATGTTCGACGGTTGGACGATTGTGCGCTTTCGGGTCAGCTGACCTTCGGCGCGACGCGCAAACCGCGCGCGTCCCGTCTCGCCAGTGGCCGCTGACATGTGGATGGCCTCGGCGTCCGCCGGCGATCGAGTGGATCGAATCGGCCGGCTCGATGCGGCGCCGTAAGGCGCAGCGCGTTAGCGCGCTTCCGTGGAATCACGGGCGAATCGGCCCGGCGTCGTCGGCCGCGAGGAGCGCGTTCAGGGCGATCGGAAACCAGGGCGAATAGTGTGTGGCGTCGGCCGCGAGTTCCGCCTGGATCACGTCGATCGTCGCCCATCGGAAATCCGCGATCTCCTCTGGATTGGGCGTCGGCGCTCCATCGAACGCGCCCGCCAGAATGTGCAGGTACTCGCGCTCCGTCAGCCCGGACACAGGATCGTGAGCGTGGTACCGGAGTTCTGTTGTCGCTTTGAGACGCGACGCGATTCCGAACTCCTCGTGGAGGCGGCGCTCGGCCGCGCCGATCAGGGGCTCGCCGGGGCGAGGATGGCCGCAGCAGGTGTTCGACCATCGACCGGCGAAGTGGTACTTGCACGCGGCGCGCTGCTGGAGGAGCAGCCGGCCCCGAGCGTCAAACAGGAAGATCGAGAACGCCCGGTGCAGCTGGCCGCCGTTCTCATGCGCGGCAAGCTTCTCCGCCTCCCCCATTGCGCGATCAGATTCGTCGACAAGGATGACCCGCTCAGTCGTCATGACCGCATTCTAGACCCGTGGCGACTCGGCGCCGCTGCGGCGAGATGGTCGGCCCCGGAAAAACAAAGGACCGCCCCGCTGGGTAGGCGGGGCGGTCAACGGTCCGAGCAGAAGGAGATTCTGCTCGCTTGGGAAGAAGAGGGCAAAGAAAAGGTGTGTCAGCGCACAAGGGCCGCTGTCCTCCGTATAACTCGCGACGGCCGCCGGAAATTCCCATCGACGCCCTGATTCTGCGGCTGGAGACCGTGGGGTCCGTTGGCGCGTCGTATTCCGGGGCCATCGGCGGCTTCAGGCGTATCCACGTCCGAATCGTCCAAGCGCGGCCGGCGCCGATTGCCTCTATAATCGCCCCGGTTTCGCGCGTCCGAGGTCGGGCGTCGCCGTTATGTGTCCGGTAATGGAGGCGGGAATTGGACGCCCTTGACGATCCACGAGCGAGCGCATCGCTGCTGATTCTTGAGGTTGGGAACTCCCATGTTTCCGTCGCGACGAGCGTGGCGGATCGGGTCTATACGAATTTCCGATTCGAGCTTTCCGACGCCGACGGCGTGGACCGGGCGGCGGCCGAAGCCTGGGAGGCGCTGCCGAAGGACCGGATGCGGGCGGCGGCGGCGGCGTCCGTCGTGCCGGAGGTCATGGACGATCTCCGCCAACGCATCTCCGGCATCATCGGCGAAGACCTTCGATGTGTTGGCGCCGAACTCCATCGCCCGCTCTCGCTCGCCATCGAGGAGCCGGACCTTGTCGGTCTCGACCGCGTGTGCGCGGCGGCGGCGGCCTATGAGACGCTGGGCCACGCCTGCGCCGTCGCCAGCTTCGGCACGGCGATCACGATCGACTGCGTGAACGACGAAGGCGTCTTCATGGGCGGGTCGATCCTCCCCGGGCTCTTCCTGCAGGCCAGGTCGCTCGCCACGGGCACGGCGCAGCTCCCGGAGGTGACGATCGAGGCGCCGACGAGCGTCTTCGGGACCGATACCGCCTCCGCCATTCGCAACGGCATTGTCTATGGCGTCGTCGGTGGTATTCGCGAGATTGTCGAACGATACGCCGACGCCCTGGGGCAATGGCCCAACCTCGTGGCGACGGGCGGCGGCGCCGACCTGATCCGCTCGCAGTGTGACTTCATCGATCATGTCGTGCCCGACTTGTGCATCCGAGGCATCGCCCTCGCCCACAAGCGTCACTATTCGACGTTCCGCGAATCGCAGTGAATCCGGACTCCTCGACGTATGTCGCCTTGCTGACGTCGCCGGCGCCAGGCGCGATCGCCGTGATCGGTGTCGCCGGCCCTGGCGCCGAATCGATCGTGACCTCGCTGTGCAGGTCTCCGGCTGGACGACCGATCGAACAGTTCCATCAGGATGCCCCGCGCTTTGTGCGGATTCATGACGCGGGGCGGCCGCTTGATGACGCGGTTGTGACGGCGTCGGCGATCGGGGGGACGAGACGCATCGAGATTGGTACGCACGGCGGCGCTCGAATCGTGCAGCGCGTGATTCAGGCGCTGTCTGGCGCCGGGGCGACGCGAATCTCGGGAATGGCGTTCGAGGACCGATTTGGTGGGCGTTCGCCGATCGAACGCGATGTGGACAAGGCGCTGCTCAGTGCTGGCTCGCGCCGGCTCGCTCGATGGCTGGTCGCACAGCGGACGCTGCTTCCAACGTATTTCGCGACATTCGGCGGGCGTTCCGGCGAGGAGATCGCCGAGTACGATCGTCGCACACGGGTGGGGATCCGGGCGGTTCGGGGGATTCGTGTCGCGCTGGTCGGACCACCCAACGCCGGCAAGAGCACGCTGGCGAATCGCCTGATCGGCCATCGCCGCGTGATTGTGTCGAGTGAGGCCGGAACGACGCGGGACTGGGTCGATGAAACGGCGATGATCGACGGCTGGCCCGTGACGCTGACGGATACGGCCGGTATTCGGGAGTCGCCCTGCGAGATCGAACTCGAAGCGATACGGCGAGGCGCGGCGCAGGCCAGGGCGAGTGATCTGGCGCTGATTGTGGCCGACGCCACGGCGGCGCCTGACGAACGGCGCGGCGCGATTCGCGCGACGCTGGACGCCATTCAGGGCGCCGCGCCGACGATGATCGTCCTCAACAAGACAGACGCGGCGCCGACGGCGGACGACGTATCCGGCGTGTCGGCGCTGACGGGCGACGGGATCGAGGCGTTTGAACGCGAGGTCGTCCGTCTTCTGGGGCTGGATCAGTTGTGTTCAACTGAGGCGACAGGATTTCTGCCGGCGCATCTGGATGGGCGACCGGAAACGAATGTGGAGAGGTTCCCGACGTGAGAAATGCAATCGAACCCACGCCCGAGCGACTGTCGGACAGCGAGCTGACGGCGAGACTTGACGCCGCGTTCGCGCGACGCGCGAGTCTCATCAGCAGCGGCGTGTCGAACGCCGTTCGCCTCGTCCATGATTCGGCGGACGGGATTGCCGGGGTCGTCGTCGAACAGTTCGCCGGCGCGCTGATCGTGCAGCATCACGAGGGGCGGGCGTCGGCGAGTCCGGAGCAACTGGCGCCGCGGATCGAGACGCTGATGGGTCGTGTGGGAGCGACGTCGGCGTACCTCAAGCGTTTTCTGCGTGACAGGTCGGCCGAGGGGGGGCTGGGGGATGCGCATCATTCCGCGGACCCCTGGATCGGTGCGCCCTCGGCGGAGGAATTCGCGATTCGGGAGAATGGTGTCAGCCTGATGATCCGACCCTTCGACGGGTTTTCGACGGGGCTGTTTCTGGAGCATCGGGACAATCGCGCCCGCGTTCAGTCGATTGCCGCCGGCGGACGGGTGCTGAATCTCTTCGCCTACACCTGTGGATTTTCCGTCGCCGCGGCGGCGGGCGGCGCCGCCGAAGTCACGAGTGTCGATCTCTCGGCGCGCTATCTGGACTGGGGGCGGCGGAACTTCGCGGCGAACGCGTTGTCGATCGAGGAGCATCGATTCATCCGCGACGATTCGCTGAAATTCTACGAACGGGCCCGGCGGCAGGGACGCGACTACGATCTGATCATTGTCGATCCTCCCACGTTCGCGAGGATCAAGAAGCCGAAGAGCGTGTTCGTCCTGTCCGAACGGATAGACGATGTCCTGGGTGGCGCCGTGGACCGATTGCGGTCCGACGGCAGAATCCTGTTTGCGACAAACGATCGGCGCCTGCCGCGGAAGGTGATCGAGGCGGCCTTCCACACGGCGTCGGGACGCCGTCGGATCGTCAACATCGAGTGGCTCACGCCGCCGCAGGATTTTCAGGGCGATCCGGATTACGCTCGCGCCGTCCTCGTTACGATCAGGTAGCTGCAAATCGCCACACAGATCGACCCTGGAGTTCGCACGTTGAACGCAAACGCTGCTCATGCCGGTTACGCCGCCGCCATCTCAACAGGTGGCCTGTGGCGCCGCGACGATCGCGGACTGATCGAAATCACGGGCGCCGATCGCGCCGCGTGGCTGCACAATCTCGTCACGAACACTGTCAAAACGCTGACACCCGGCGACGGTGTGTACGCGTTCAGCGTGAATGTCAAAGGTCGCGTCGTCTTCGACATGAATCTCCTTGTCCGGCCCGAGTCGATCTGGCTCGACGTCGATCGCCGCTGGTTGGAATCGGCGATGAAGTGGCTCGATCGATACCACATCACGGAGGATATCGCGCTCGAGAATCGGACGGACGCGCAGCGGCGAATCGCCGTCATCGGACCCGCGGCGGTCCCGACGTGCGAGGCGCTTCATTTCGGGAATCTCACGCCGAAGGCGTGGCTGCAGCATGAGACGCGCGATATCGGCGGAACGCCCACGCTGATGTTTCGTCATGATTTCACGGGGCTCATCGGCGCGGACTTCATTGCCGTCGGCGCCGATCGAGATGCGGCGATCGAGGTGATCGCGACCGCGGCGACGGCGGCGGGGGCGACGCCGATCGATGCGGGCATCGTCGACACACTGCGCATCGAGGCGGGGCTGCCGGTCTCGATCGAGGACATTGATAACGAAGTGATTCCCCCCGAGACAGGGCAGATCGAACGCGGAATCAGCTATCAGAAGGGCTGCTACCTGGGGCAGGAAGTGCTCGAGCGCATGCGATCCCGCGGCGGTCTGGCGCGCCGCCTCGTCGGCCTGAAGCTGGCGGGCGACGAGGCGCCGGCCAGGGGCGCGACCATTCACGCGGGGGAGTCGGAAGTGGGGCGAGTCACGAGTGTCGCCTATTCGCCGGCGATCGATTCGATGATGGCGCTCGGGTACGTTCGGACCGGGCAGTCAGAGGGGGCGAGCGTGACAATTCGGGACGGTGGCGCCGAGCTGAGTGGTGAAGTCATTGCGATTCCGGTCCGGCGCTGACCCGCGTCGTCGGCGGGTTGCCGATCGTGCGCGCCTGGCTATCATTAACGACCCAATTGCGGGAGCGTAGCTCAGTCGGTAGAGCAGCGGCCTTTTAAGCCGTGGGTCCTGGGTTCGAGTCCCAGCGCTCCCAGTCGATTCCCTACTTTAGAAACAAGCTCGCGCCAGCTTAACGCATGTTGCAGGCTGAGCGCGGTGCAGTCGTCATCGTTGGCTGTGCAACTCGCGCCGGAAGCGAGACTTGTGTGCGCAGCTGATTCGCGCCCATGTGGCCTCGTCGCGCCAGCGTTTCCTCTCTGGTATGTTCGATGTCGGGGTGGCCAAGGAATTCGGCCGTTTAGGGCGAAATCCTCTCGGAATTCGGGGCGAGGTGCATATCCGAGCTTAAAAGATGTATCGCGGAATCGAGCGCGTACTGGTGCTCCGGGTCGATTTCGGATCCCAGCATGTGCCTCGATATGTATGCGATCAGTTCAGCTGGCGGGTGGGGCTATTTGCGAGCCGTCGGAATCATTCGGTGCTGCCGAGAATTCGACTGAGGTGGAGGCGCTGATTCTCGGGTGCCCATGCGAGCAGGACATCGAGGAAGTCGCGTTCACTGAGCTTCAGGATCTCGGGCGGATCGCCAAAGAGGATCTGTTCCTGGATTTCGGGAATGAGACGAGTGAACCGTCGGATCTGGGAGAGCCGAGCCTGGCTAACGCCGAGTTGTAGGGCGGCGTCGGCAAGGGAGGAAGCGCGGCCTTCGGCCAGTGCCTCTTCGATCTGATGAGCGAGGATCAAGAGTCGCTGGAGTGGCGGCAGGTCGCGCGAACTGTCCCGACGGCGCTGCTTCGCGCGTTTCCGGGCCGCGACGTCAACTTTGAATTCAAACGCCTGCATGGTTGGCTTGGCATCCCAATGTTGTTTCGATTGAATCACCCGACTCAAACGCGCTGATCTTGGTGTCGTTCGTGTGAGCATCCTCGTCGTTGGAGCGAATCAGTAGGCGAATCGTCTTCCGTTCGTGATCGTATTCCACCCTCTCTACGATCTGTCGTAGCCGCTTGGCAAGCGCTTTTGGCGTCAGCGTTTCCGCGCGCTGTGGCGAAATCGACGTGGCGACAGAACCAACTTCTGGGTCCTCGATTCGTCCGGTGATTTCCTGGAGTCGATCCAGTACTTCCTTCTCCAGGCGAGGCGCGTTGATCCAGCCAGTTGGGCAGGCGTTCTTTCCCGCCGTTTGGGTCCGGATGCAGACGTAGTATCGATAGCGTCGCCCATCCTTCTGGGTGGGGCAGTGGATCATCGCGCGGTCACAATGCCCACAGCGCAGGATCCCGTAGAGCAACGCGCCATACTTGTTGCGCGAGAATTTGCCGCGATTGCGACGATTCCGTTCCATCATCTTGCGGGCCCCTTCGAAGGTGCCAGGGGCGATGATGGCGTCATGTTCTCCTTCGTAGATGTCCTCCTTGTGGCGGACTTTGCCGAGGTAACCGACGTTGTTTAGCAGCAGGTAGAGATTCCAGCGATCGAACTCGCGTCCACCTTGGCGCTTGCCATTTCGGTCAATCCACGACTTGGTCTTCCACCCACGCTGTCGAAGGATTTCGACGACCGGCAATAGCGACTCGTGTTCGAGATACAAGTTGAAGATATCGCGTACCTGCTCAGCTTCGTCCTCATTGACTAGGAGCCGCCGATTCTCTCGGTCCAGATCGTATCCAAGCAGCAGATTGCCGCCCGGCCATTTACCGCGCTTGCGTGATGCCGCGATCTTGTCGCGGATCCGTTCGCCGATGATCTCGCGTTCGAATTGGGCGAAGGAGAGCAGGATGTTTAGCGTCAGCCGTCCCATCGATTCAGCCGTATTGAAGTGTTGCGTGACGCTCACGAAATGAATGTTCTTGTCCTCGAAGAGCTTCATGATGCGTGCAAAGTCGAGGAGCGATCGCGAGAGCCGGTCTACCTTGTATACGACGACGCAGTCGATCGTTCCGGCCTCGATGTCGTCAAGCAGTTGCTGGAGACCGGGGCGTTCTGTCGAACCTCCTGAGAAGCCGCCATCGTCGTATCGATTGGGGATAACCGTCCAGCCCATGTGTTTTTGCGAAGCGATGTAGGCTTCGGCGGCTTCTCGCTGGGCATCGAGCGAGTTGAAGGCCGAATCGAGCCCCTCACTTGTGGACTTGCGCGTGTAGATGGCGCAACGCACCGTCTGAATCTCGGTCGACACCGGTTCAGCCTTCGGTGCTGCGTCCAGGTGGTTCCTACTTCGTCGAGGCATGTGCTATTTCTCCTGGCGCGTGAGACCAAAGAAGAGGTGGCCATTCCAGTGAGATCCCGTGACGGCTTTCGCGATGGCGCTGAGACTGCGGTAGGGCTTGCCTTCGAATTCGAATCCTCGCTCGAGGACCCGAACGAGAATCTCACGGCCTTTGTAGTCGCGTCGCAGACACTGGCCCGGTGGCGGAAGCCGCATGTCGCGCATTGGCCGGGGTGCACTCGAATCCGAGACGGCGTCGGTTGGCAGATCGGAAGATTCGACGCCGCCATCAGAACCGTCACCTTCCATCACTTGCTTGCGACACCTCGCCTTGGTGAGCATCCGGCCGAGCGGATCGTACTCCGCGGCCAGTGCCAGCAGACGAGTCCGCGCGCGTGCCGAGAGCTTGTCGATGCTGAGTCGCGCGGTGGGGCGGCTCTTGATTTTCGCGTTCGATGGCGACGTCGAAGCTGTCATTTGGCTTCACTCTGCTTCTGAAATTCGAATAGACCGCGGCCGACCTTCTTGAAACGAGATTCCTTTCCCTTCTTGTCGATCTCGCGCTGGATCGCCGAATACAGCGTTGCCCATGGAGTCAGTCCGCTCGTCTTCCAGCCTGCAGCGATAACGCGTTCAGCGATCGTCCTTGCGTTTAGGGGTGTGCCGGACTTCACAAGCACGTCAGCCGCAAGGTCGAGGCCGCTTGGGTGTTTCTCACTCTCGGGCCTACGGCGCTTGGTCGTCAGGTGCTTACTCACGCTTGACGCCTTGGTTGTATTCGTCGGTGCACGACGCGCACTCTCGCTCTTCTTGCCCGCCTTCTTGTTGGTCTTCTTTGTCGTCATACCGTCGCTCCCTTCAAACGGCCGAGCCTTCGACCAGCTTCGCTAAATACCGGCCCACATAGGCCGACCTCGTGAACTGACTACATGAGGGCAAATCGGGCGCGGTACATCAAGGCAATAACTGGATATTTTGCCGGTATCGTGGACAAACTTCTTTGAAGGTACTCTGTTGGTATTGCCCGATCAGGCACGCGCCCTGCCTGCGGAATAGGCATGATGAAGGAACACTGGCGTCCAAACTCAAGAACGGCAATGAAGTCGACGACCCTTCGTGATTGCGTGACTATCACATCGACAATCTCGCCTGCTGAAACCGGACGTTGGCGGATCCCGGCTGCAGGGCTTAGGAATAGTACTTTCTCTCTCTTCGAAACTAGTCAATATCCGAGAGAACTCTTTGGGCCCGCTGTGTGATCATTCGAGTTTCCAGATAGTAGCTTGTGCACGGTGGCGATTTCTACGCCAGTTAATCCGTACCTCGTATTGTTCTGCTGGCCGCAACTTAGATCAATGAAACCCCACAATCCACTCAAAGGACACGACAACATCAAGTTCTCGGTCAACATTTTCTGGGAATTCAGCCGCCGAGCAACTTTCGTCACGCAAGAGTCGTCAAAGTGCCAAGTAGCTCCTTGGATAGGGGCGGCCCAGCGTCAAACCACGAATCTCGTCTTCGTCGGGCCTCGATACTTTGATGATATAATGTAGTCTTATGCCTTTCATGGCAGAGTCGACTTGAGGACTTCGTCATTCGCCAATGGAGACTGGGTATCGATGGATAGGACGGAATCGGGCGGCGCTCTCAGGGGCCTTGGCGAGGAGCGGAAGCGGGACAGCGGTGTGAGGCTCGGAGCGAGGCAACTTTGGACTTGGGCTATTATCATCGGTCTGGGCGGCGGTGTGCTGGCGCTGGGCTATTACGGCTTGATGCGCACGATGCTCGACTGGGTCTGGACAGGTGGCGCGGGAATCGATCCCGCGCACCTCGCTGAAACCCCAACATTCCATCCGATCATTCTTGTTATCACAACGATCGGCGGCCTGCTCGTCGGACTTGTGTTGCACTTACTTGGTACTCCCGGCGAAATTGCCGCCGTCGTGAACAACATCCACATGGAGCACGGTCGCATCGACACGCGTCAGACGCCGTCGATGGTCGCTGCGTCGCTCGTCTCCATCATCGCCGGCGGGAGTGCGGGGCCCGAAGCGCCGCTGGTGCAGATCATCGGCTCGTTCGGTTCTTGGGTGGGAGACCGGCTGAGACTGTCTGGCGATTTTGTGCGTACGTTCACGTTCTGCGGAATGGCCGCCGCGCTGGGCGCCTTTTTCGGCGCGCCGCTGGGCGGAGCACTGTTCGCGCTGGAGATTCCCCATCGCCGCGGTCTCGAGTACTACGAAGCACTGATGCCATCCATCATCTCCGCGGTGGTCGCATTCTTCGTTTTTCGTTCCGTGGTCGGCTACGACGGGCCGCTCTATCACCTCGCCGTCGTTCCCCACCTCTCGGTTTGGACAATCGCCATCGGCCTCGCTGCGGGGCTTGGAGGTGGTCTTGTGGGCATCCTGTTCGTCGCAGTTTTCACACGCATCGAGCGGCTCCTGCACCCGCTGGTCCATCGCAAGATTCTGCTGGCGACACTGGGCGGACTCGTTATCGGGCTGATCGCGCAGGTGATGCCCGCGACGCTCTTCTGGGGCGAGTATCAGATCGACGGGCTTCTGTCATCCGGCGAGGCGCTTTGTAGCGGCGTCGGCTTGTGGGGAGCCGTGGGTTTGCTGCTGCTGCTCGCCATGCTAAAGATGATCGCCGTCGGCGCAACGCTGCATTCGGGATTTCGGGGCGGTTTCATATTCCCGTTATTTCTGATCGGCGGCGCCGTCGGTCTGGCGGCTTCGCTCGCCGCGAGTGCAGTATTTCCGCAAGTGCCGGCACCGGTCATCATACTGTGCATGATGGCCGCCACGAACGTAGCAGTGACCAAAACGCCCGTTGCGACGACGGTCATTCTCACGTCGCTATCGGGAACCGCGTTCATGCCGGCGCTGGCCGCCGCCTGCCTAGCGAGCTTCCTGCTGACGACGCGTGTAACCCTGATTCCGACGCAACGCTCGCGCAGCCGGCATCCAGCGATGGAAGCGATCGGCGTCGTGCAATAACGCGCGCGAGCGTAGACGGGCCGCGCTCATCATGCAATCATCGTTTCGATGTACGCGTCAGGCGGCGCGGGCAGCGAGGAGGGTCATTATCCGGCGGATCAGCCCCACGAATGTCAGGCTCCATGCGGCCAGGGCGATCCAGATGAACACGTTTGGAATTGACGTGATGAATTCGATGTCCATCGCCTGGGAGACACGCAACGTACACGCCGTATACATGCCCAGGGGGAAGACGGCGCCCCAGTAAAGGGGATCGTATCGAAGCGAAAACCGCTTGTAACCGTGGCGCCAGACGCCCAAGATCAATAGCATCGGTATCCACCACGTCGCGGTCGCCCAGAAGAATAGCGTGAAGCCTTTCAAAAACGGGAGAATCTGCCGGAGCAGTGCCGATTCCGGCGCCGCGGAGATCAGCATCGCGCCCGCGAGCGTCGAGATCGCCATCGCGCCCATGTTGATCCAATACGGCGGCGACAGATCCGACGGCTCGAGCACGAAGAACGTGTAGCGATAGAAGATCAGCGAGATGATCCAGATGTACAGCATGCCGCCGCCAAGCCACATCGACAACGTGAAGAAGAGAATTCCTTCATGATGCGGGCCGAAGAACGGCGCGAGTTGGGTGCCGAGTATACTCACCGATTGGGTGGCGACGACGGCAACCAGCCAGCCACCGTTAATTCCCTGCGCGAGCGACGGCTTTTCGCCCTTTACGGTCAGACTCGTGAAGATCGCGTAGGTGAAGAATATCCATAGCGCGATACCCAGGACCCACAGGGCAGCCGCCAGCATCGGCCGCGACGCGATGATGAAACACTGGCTCCCGAAAACGCAGGTCCCGGCCACCATGGTAAAGAAGCCGACACTTCGTCCGTGATCCGTCAGATCGGACACCATCTGACGCGCAAACCACACAACTCGCAGGCCGGTCAGTCCCCAGAGGGTAACATAGAACACGATGTTCAGGACGAACAGGACAAACGCGACACGAGTCATGCCCAACAGTTGAGACGCAATTGAGACGATGCCGGTTGCCATGACCAGCGCGAAATAGGCGGGATGGAGCGTCTCGATGCCTGCCCATCGACTCGACATCTCCGATGCTCGAGACGGAGCTGTCGTTTCAACTGGTCCGACCGAATCCATTACGACTCCAGTCTGAAAACCTGCCAGAGCAGCCCGGCATTCAGCAGAAAACAGGCGACACTTGCCCACGCGGCCGGCCATACAATCGATTCGTCTCCGCCAAGGTATGCGTTCATCGTCGCGCTCAACAGCCAGAGCTGCAGCACAAGCAGGATGAGAACGATGCACAAGATGCCATAGATCACGGTGCTGAGTTGCTCGCGATTTGAATCACGATTCATGTCATTCGCTCCTCCACCGCCGTCGCAAATATCTCGCCCTTCCTCACTTCGATCCGAATTCGAGGCAGCGGACGACTCGGCGGGCCCGCGAGCGGCCTTCCGGTCGCAAGATCAAACAGTCCGTTGTGGCACGGGCAGCGCAGCGCATTGTTCTTGACGTCGGGCAGGACTGCGCAAGAAAGATGCGTGCACTTTGCTGAGTAGGCCACGAAATCATCGGTACCGGTCCGCATGAGCAGGCATGCGTCATTGGGTTTCGGAAAGCTGAACGACACCGCCCCACCAACCGGCACCGCGGCGACCGATGCGATGCGTTGTGCGGAAGTCCCGGCGGATTCCCTGCGGAATGCGCGCTTGAGACCGATCCAGAATTGACCGATCACGAACGCAAAACTGGTCAATACCATGAACTTCGTGAAGTCGCGGCGGGCGACGTAGTCCGCCTCGGGAACGTCGATCGGAAAGTCGTGCCGCCACTTCGGTTGGGCCTCCGGCGGCCGGCCGTCGGGGGTGATCACGGGAAGCGAAATCTTCTTGTCCATCGTCATCTCACTCCCTGTTGCCCCGGGTCCATGACGGAAAGGGCGACGCGACGTTCGGTCGGCCCCGATTCCAGCGCCGCGGCAACGTCGATGTGCTCCACCCGCGCCGCATGCGTCGCGGGAACCATCATGTTCACCTTCGTCGTAATCTCCTGGTTACCGAATTGAAATCGATTCAACGGAGCGGCGTTGGGCCGTGATTGTTCGATCTGTTCACGAGTGCCGAAAAACAAAGCCTGGCTCGGACAGACGCTTGCGCACATGGGCTTCTTACCAACTGACGTTCGGTCGTAGCACATGTCGCACTTCATCATGAGGTCGAACTCGACCATCATTTTGGGCACGCCGAACGGACAGGCGAGTACGCAGTTGTTGCAGGCGATGCAGCGCGGCTTGCGGGCGCTCTGAACGACACCGTCGGCCGTGCGCTTGATCGCATCCGCCGGGCACACCTCGGCGCAGGTCGGCGAGTCGCAGTGCATACAGATGACCGGCGTGGTCTGCGTCGACACCGAGCGCTCGACATACTCAAGGTGAATCATCGACTGCCCCTTGTGCGTGTCGCATTCGCTGCACGCCTGCACGCACGACTGGCAACCGATGCACCGGCTCGGATCGACGAAAAACTCCATGTGCCCTGGTACAGACATTAACGCTCCGTCGTGTGATGCGATCGCCGTCCAGCAGGTCCGGTGATCGTGGGGATCTTACCAGCCTCACTTCGCATCCGGCACCCGCTCCGCCTTTCGAAGGCGAACGGCGCAGACTTTGTACTCCGGGATCTTCGAAATCGGATCTTGCGCCGAGATCGTCAGTTGGTTCGCGCTCTTGCGGCCGGGCCAGTGATACGGAATGAATACCGTGTCAGGTCGAATCGTCGTGACGACGAGCGCCTGCAACGTGCAATCGCCGCGGCGCGACTCCGTCGTCACCCAATCACCGTCGACCACGCCGATCCGCTCGGCGAGCTGCGGGTGCATCTCGATTCGCGGTTCAGGAAACTGCTCTACGAGTGGACCGATTCGGCGCGTCTGTGTACCCGAGAGGAACTGGCTCACGACGCGGCCGGTCGTCAGCATGATCGGGAATTCCGAATCGACATCCTCGGCGGGCGGCGTGTAATCGGCGACGTTGAATCGGGCCTTGCCGTCCGGGAAGTAGAAGGGACCTGCACCCTTGGCGACGGGATTCCACGAGCCCGGCTCGAAAAGCCGCGGTGTACCGGGATGGTCTTCCGACGGGCACGGCCAGAACACGCCGTACTGATTATCGATCTTCTCGTACGTGATGCCCGAATAGTCGGCCACGCCGCCGCGCGACGCAGTGCGCAACTCGTCAAAAATTTCTTTCGGCTCGGTAAACGTGAAACCGTGCGGCCGATCGAGGGCCGCCGCAATGTCCTGGATGATGCGCCAGTCCTGCCTCGCTTCGCCGGGGCATTCGACGGCCTTGTTGATCTTGATGACGCGGCCTTCGATCTGCGTAACGACACCTTCGTCTTCCTCGTGCAACGAACCGGGCAGCACGATATCCGCGTGGCGCGCTGTTTCGTTCAAGAAAAAGTCGATCGCCACGTAGAAGTCGAGTTTATCGAGCGCTCGCGCCACGAAGTTGTTGTCCGGCAACGAGATCTTCGGATTGAAACAGATGCTCAACAGACCGCGGATCTCACCGGAGTCGATCTTCCGAATGATCTCGTATGCATCCACACCGGGCCCCGGCATCTCTTCGGGCTTGATCCCCCAGACTTTGGCAATGTAATCACGATGCTCGGGATTCGAGATGTCGCGCGCCCCCGGCAACTGGTCACACTTCTGGCCATGCTCACGGCCGCCCTGGCCGTTGCCCTGACCGGTGATCGTCGCATACCCGCCGCCCTCGCGACCGATTCGACCCGATGCCAGCACGATGTTGATCGCGCCAAGCACGTTCTGCACGCCGTGGCTGTGATGCTCGATCCCGCGCGCGTGCATCAGAAAGCTCGACTTAGCCGTGCCCCACCATTCGGCCGCCTGGTGGATCAGCCGCTCCGGAATGCCCGTCACTTCCGCCGTTCGCGCAGGCGTCCATGGGTTCACGCACTCCGCGACCTTGTCGAAGCCAACCGTTTGATTCTGAATAAAGTCATGATCCAGCCAATCCCGCTCGATCATCAGGTGCAGGATTCCGTTGAACAGGGCGATGTCTCTGCCCGGCTTGACCGGAAGAAACAGATCGCACGTTCGCGCGATAGGCGTGATGCGGGGATCGACGACAATGATCTTCGCACCAAGATCGCGCGCCCGCCAGACGTAGTCGGTCGTGATGGGGGCGCACTCCGCCACATTGGCGCCGCTGATCCAGATCATGTCGGCGTGCAGAATGTCATCCCAGGGATTCGCCGCCCGATCGATGCCGAACGCCTTCTTGTTCCCTGCCGCGGCGCTGACCATGCAGAGGCGACCATTGTAGTCGATGTTCGCGGTGCCCAGACAGACGCGGGCAAACTTGCCCATCAGATAGGCCTTCTCGGTCGTCAGGCTCGCACCAGTCAGGATCGCAAAGGCATCGGGACCGTGTTCGCGCTGAATGCGGGAGATAGCCCCGGCCACTTGCTCGACGGCTCGCTCATATCCGAGTTCGCGAAACCCCTCGGGTGCCGACGGGTCGCGCTGGTAGGCGTGCAGCAGTCGATCAGGGTGCGACCCTTGCAGGTAACGCTTGACGCCCTTCGGACAGAGCATGCCGCGACTGAACGGAAAGTCGAACCAGGGTTCGAAACCGATGACCTCGTTGTCTTTCACCTTCAACTGAATGCCGCATTGCTGACCGCAAAAGCAGCAGTGCGTGTTGACGACCCGGTCCGGTTCGACGTTGGCCGCCAGGCGCAACCCCGTCGAGAACGCACCATGGGGTCCGAATTTTTCGAGTAGCGCCGTATTATCGATCGCTTGCGCCATGCCTACCCTCCACTCTCACCCGTCAGCAAATCGGCGATGTCCATCCCGGCGGTGTGCGTTGTTTCCATCTGCCCACGCGCAAGCTCCCACAACTTTCCTTGCGCGATCGCGAGGCTCGCTCGTCGGCATTGCGGACAAATACGCTGATAGTGGTCTATGCGACCGTCGTCGACGTCGTAACGGTATCCCAGCGCCTTTTCAACCTCGATCAGGTCGTCCACGTGCATCTTCGACGCGTACTCGGCGCCGCATCGAGCGCAGCGGGCCGGTTCACTCATACCGCCGACATCCTTGTAGAACGCCACGCCCAATTGTGCGGGCCGCTGAAAGATGTGAAAGAACTTGCCGAACGGGAGCCACAAGAGGGCGAAGATGACCGTGATCGCGTGCAGGATCGCGAGAAAATCGTAGCCATATCCCTTCATCCACGTATAGCTGGCGGTCAGCATCAGGCCCGTCATGCTGATCGCGAACAGGAGGATGAGCGGAAGAAAGTCCTCGCCGAACTGTTGAACCGCGCCGGCCCCGTGATCGCGCATGCGGCGGTACATGGCGATCATCACCCCGGGGATGACGAGAAGCGCCGCCCACACCAATCCGTGAAAGATGACGAACCCGAGCCCGCCGTCGATGGCAAACTTAATCGTCGGAAAACCGAAGACGAATACGCGATAGTGCTCGAAATCGCCGGGCGGCGTTTCGAAGTGAATCCACCCGAACACGAGGGGAAATGTGATGGCAGCGGCGATCACGCATCCCCACATGATGAGCCAGTGTGCGAGCCAGCGCCGGCGGCCACGCCGCCAGATGAAGAGATTCAATGCGAATCCTGACCAAATCCGGCCGAGCCACACGCGAAGATTTCGGCGCAAAAATGGCCGGCGAAAGAACACCCGCCAGCCGCGGCGCCAATACAAGGCCGTCGGAGGCCGCTGGAGCCACATCGCATATCGATACGTGATCGCGAACGCCGCGAAGATGGAAGCGAAGGTGTATCCGACCAAGGCGGCGTCAAAGTGCTCAAGGTTGCGCGACCCCAAGATGATCAAGACGGTAAGGATCGCCGTCGCGAGCAGCCCCCAAACAGCGGCCTTGATTTGCTCTCGAGTCATTCGACGCATCCTCACTCCACCCAAGCGGCTGACAACACAAACTTGCGAAAACACGATTGGTCACGAACCAGGGCCTATGATCCTACGGATTGTTGCGGCCGCGAAGCAAGAGAAAATGGTGATTTCTCCGAACTGGTAATACTTGCAATCGGCGTGGGACGAATCATTATTGTCCAGATTCTGTTGTGTGCTTGCGAGATCTCGCTAACTTCGAGCGTGGTCTGCAAGGTGTAAGCCTCCAGTGATGATTCATAGCCTGACGTCAGTTGACGAATCCATTGATAACGACATTACATAGCCTCGTTCTGACGTTCGATATGCTCATGGGTAGATTCAATATCATAGTTATTTCTCATGATTGGCTCGTCGATGGTGAGAATCGCGTTCACTTCAGAACTCGAATTACGTCAGTGTGGTTCTTTATTCTTGCCGGTGGCGTCCGGTCGCCAGAATCTCGATGTTCGGCGATCGTGTCATCCGAAGCGAGGTCAATGTACCGCTCGTCCAATCTACGACGGACGTATGAACAGGCTGGTGCAGCATAACGTCAAGCGTTGTGATCAGGCATTTTCAGCTAGTCCACGCCCGGGCCGGTCAATCAGTGCTACGCGAACAACGATCAACAAATACTCATATACTGTTTGATCAAAGGCTGTTCTCTTGGCGCATAGACGCCTTCTTTCCAGGTGCTCAATTCCTGATTACCCCGTTAGGACTAGGATTGACAGAATCGGGGCTGTCACATTTTGCCATCGACGTCCTGGCTTTGACACAAAGCCTATTGTGTACCTGTTGATCTTCTTGTAGTCTATCGGGCAAAAGGGCCAAGGCAAGCTTGGCCCGTAATGTGGTCGTTTGTCGGCAATCGGCCATCGATGACTCGATGTCGGGATGCGAATACGGGCCGTTCTGAGAACATTTACAAGGACTTCGATGAAACTCGATCTCATAGAAAGACCACCCACGTGCCCTGCGCATCCCGCAGGATCACGAGCCCGCGTTCTGCTTACAAGCGTATTCGGGCCTTACGCGCAAGACGACGAATACGGGAGCCGTACGATCAACCCCATGGAGTTGTATCACAATCAGGTGACTCGACTCCAGGGGCCGTTCTCATTGCGGATGTTCCATAGATCGTGGGGAATCATGTTGATTCAGGAGAACATCAGCGCACCGAGCACGCTTCTGGATTTTCCGGACTTGAATCGATTCATCGAAGAAATCATGACGAACCGGTACGACGTTGTCGGAATCAGCTCGATCATTCCCAACGTCGGGAAGGTGCGAAAGATGTGCCAGCTGGTTCGTCAACATCTCCCGGAGGCCGTAATCGTCGTGGGCGGGCATGTTGCAAACTTGCCTGACTTGACGGAGCGCATCGATGCGGATCATGTCGTGAGAGGGGAAGGTGTTCGTTGGATGCGACAGTATCTGGGTGAATCCGTGGATCGCCCGATCAGGCATCCGCGAATCTTGTCCGGAATCAACGCCCGCGTCATGGGAGTGCGCGTCAGTAGCCGCCCCGGAGACGTTGCCGCCACATTGATACCGTCGGTCGGATGTCCGATTGGCTGTAATTTTTGCTCGACATCGGCGATGTTCGGGGGCAAAGGGTGTTTTGTGCATTTCTATGAAACCGGGGACGAGCTCTATCGTGTCATGTGTGAATTAGAGCGGGACCTGCGTGTTCGTTCGTTCTTCGTGATGGATGAGAACTTTCTGCTGCATCGCAAGAGGGCGTTACGACTACTGGAGTTGATGAAGGCCAATGCCAAAGGATGGTCGCTCTATGTCTTCAGTTCGGCGAACGTCTTGAAGAAGTACACGATGGAGCAATTGGTCCGTCTCGGGATTTCATGGGTCTGGATGGGGCTTGAGGGAAAAGACACCGGCTACGCCAAGCTGAGCGGATCCGACACGCTTGGCTTGGTTTCCACCTTGCAGTCTCATGGCATTCGCGTTCTCGGCTCGACCATCGTCGGATTGGAATCGCATACACCTGAAAACATCGGTGCGGCGATTGACCATGCGGTGGCCCACAATACGGACTTTCACCAGTTCATGTTGTATACGCCGATTCCGGGAACGCCCCTTCACGCCAAGCATCATTCGGACGGAACACTGTTGACAACAGGCGAAGTCGATCTGGCGGATACACACGGCCAGTATCGATTCAACTTCAGGCACTGGCATATTCAGAACGGACAGGAAACCGATTTCCTGCTGCAGGCATTTCAGCGCGACTTTGACGTGAACGGGCCGAGCATAGCTCGTTTGGCACGCACTACCCTCCTCGGCTGGCGTCGTTACAAGAACCATCCTGATCGCGCTGTTCGAGAGCGAATTACCTGGGAGAGTCGCGATCTTGCGACGACCTTCAGCAGCGCGCTGTGGGCCGCCCGTGATTGGTTTCGCCACAACAAAAAGGTGTCTGCGGCGATCGCTCGCGTACTCAACGACATCTACACAGAATTCGGGCTCAAATCCCGGCTCGTCGCGCCGGTAGTAGGCCGATACCTGAGGTTCATGATGAGCCGTGAAGACCGGCGACTCAGAAATGGCAAGACTTACGAGCCTCCCACATTTCGAGAAGTGGCGGGCGCTTCCCGTCGTTGCATTGCGACATGACGCGGTCTTCGATCGTGTGCGACGCAATGGTAGAAGTGAGACGATTCTATTGAGAATCGGCTCGGCTCAAGGTGTGTGCGCGGGGAAGGAGCGACAGTGTGGTTCACCAGTATCCGCAAGCCGACGGGGCTACGTCACGGCGAAATGCGATCGTGGAAGAAATCGTGGCAATTTGCCAGGTCGTGACTCGAGGACTTTGTCGTGGTGAATGTGAATCCGAAATCCGATCGCGCATAGCGAATCGCGTAGGGGGGCTGGGCAATCCGGAGCGAGGACTCCTGGTGGACGAAATGCTATCACTGGGAATACGCCGGTGTGTTATTGACAGGATCGTAGGTGCCCAAGATCGCGCAGTTGGGGAGCAGGAGCAGCAGGTCCAGAGGCTGGCTGAGTGGCATCCAGTCTCGACGCTGTTCCGCGAAAACACGGCGATTGTCGCCCTAGTTGCTGAAATCACCCCGGTTCTGAGTGCATTCGTCCCGAGGGATTCGCATCTGGACCAGTCCGATCTGGGCCCGCTTCGGCGGCTCGTTGAGGCACACAGTGATTTAGAGAGGCATTACCGTCGCGTTCAGGACCTGTTCCTGCCTCACCTTGAGCGCCGTGGTTCGAACGGTCTGTCGTGGATCTTGTGGGCGTATCAGTCTGGCGTTCGGGACAGGCTTCGGGCGCTGCGACAGGTTCTCAAGGGCGAAATCCGGGGATGGAGCAGGCGCTTGTTGAAAGCAAGTGCTGTTGCGGCAATCAAGAGCATCAAGATCTCCATCCAGAAGGAAGAGAGTATCCTGTGTCCCATACTGTTGGGAGTATTGGGAAACGAGGATTGGCTGAACATCTCGCGCGACTCGCAGGAAATAGGGTGGTGTCTGGTGCGGCCCATCACAAGGCCTGACGCAGAGCGTCGCGTACCCTCAGATTCCGTTAAATTCTCGAGTCAGTCTACGCAATCCGTGTTCGACTCGCCCGGCGGCGGACTTTCGCACAAGGAGTTATCCCGTGTGCTGATTGCTCTGCCGTTTGATCTGACGTTTGTTGATGTGAATGATCGTGTCCGGTTCTTTACCGAAGGGCCGGGGCGCGTGTTTCCTCGGAGCCGGTCCATCGTCGGGCGAAGTGTCCTTCGCTGCCACGCGCCGAAGAGTGTCAAGACTGTCACGCGGATCTTGGAGGATTTTCGGGCTGGGACTCAAGACGTCGCTGAGTTCTGGATGCAATTGGGCGAACGCTTTATTCATGTGCAGTACCTGGCGATTCGTGCAATCGATGGTCACTATGTGGGGACACTTGAGGTTTCTCAAGACGCGACGAGAATCCGGGCGCTTGAAGGTGAAAAGCGCACGCTCGAATACTCCTAATCCGCTAAGACCTCGATTGTTCCGATCCCGACAAGCGCAATTATTCGAGCATGGTCAGGACGAACAAGTTGAGGTCGGAGACGTCGACGACGGCATCGGGATGGAGATTCGCTTCACAGAATGCGGTAGAAGCGGGGCCGTTCGCGTTGTTCAAAAGAACGGTGACGAATGCGGTGATGTCGAGGCCGTCGACCAGTCCGTCGTTATTCACGTCCCCTGTGCCGGCGGATGGACAGTATGGAATTGTTGTTTCGGACAGTTCCATGAGATGTCCGTAGTGTGGCGGCTGCACGTCGCCGAGGGGGTTGCCGTGCCCGTCCTGCGTCCAACCCTTCGCGTCAACCAGCGCGCGCCAGGCGCGACGGTAGAGGAGTCGGGCGCGAACGTGGATTTCGCCGGCTTCATTCGGTAATTGGAATGCGTAGTTTGTTGTATCGCTTTCCAGGGCAGCCAGGCGATTGTCAAAGACGAAACCGACG
>ERZ795053.534-NODE-534-length-49030-cov-18.079306_pt1 | contig 49030 bp, 45 predicted proteins | sample MGYA00375137_ERZ795053 | MGnify/ENA primary metagenome ERZ795053 (study PRJEB30182, sample SAMN05720284) | activated sludge metagenome | isolation source: Anaerobic digester | place: Hong Kong | collected 2014-12-17 ...
AGCGTGCTGACATGGAATAAAGGGTAGCAATTTTGTCAGCACAAGGCACGAATTAGACAGTTGGGAGGATGATCGGCCGTTGTGCGTGTTGCGTTGCGGCTAACCAAACCGGCTTCTACAATACAGAAGAACTGAAACTGGGAAATGACATGAATAACCCTAGCCCCTACCAGCCCCCTCGCGGCGCCATCACCCCCACCTCATCCAAGGAATTTGGTGAAGTCAAGATTCTCTCTGCTCAAGGCCGGTTAGGCCGGGTCCGCTACATTGGTTATTCGGTAGGCATAGGATTACTGGTCAATCTGATACTCGCATTGATCGGCGGTGTAGCCGCTTTTCTACAGCGAGGCGGCAGCGGGGAATCGATCAGTATGCTGACGGGCGGCATCATGATCGTACTCGGCATAGCGGCACTGGCCGTCTCGATTCTGCTGACCATTCAACGTCTGCACGATTTCAACGCCAGCGGCTGGTGGTCCGTGCTGATCATCGTGCCCTTAGCGAATATGGTGTTGTATCTGATCTTGCTGATCATGCCCGGTACCCAAGGACCAAACCGCTTCGGCAACCCACCCCCGCCCAATACCCTTGGCGTTACCCTTCTGGCGCTAATTTTGCCTCTTATTTTCGTAATGGGCATCATCGCCGCCATCGCCATTCCTGCCTATATGGATTATATGGAGCGCACCCGGGAGGCGACGTCTAACAGCGCGCCGTTACAAGAATGAGTGTCACCATCAATCTTGGTCAAGCAATTCATGCCTTATCGGATGCGCTCGATCTGGTTGGCGTTGATGAGGTCTTCCACGGCAAGCGAGTCGGGTTCATGGCGCTCCAGTGCGGCCGCGACCTGGACCTGTGCGAGCCAGAACTGGAAGATCTATTCCATGCCGGGCTGTTGCATGACTGCGGGGTATCATCTACGCATGTGCATCGCTGCCTGATCGATAAAATCGATTGGGAAGATGTAGAGCTTCATTGCGTTAAAGGTAGCGAATTACTGGGCCAATTTTCGCCGCTAGCCCCTCTGAAAAACATCGTCCGGTATCACCATACCCATTGGGATGCATTCCCGAGGCTGGATATCCCCCGGAACACCGCCCGGCTGGCCAATCTGATCTATCTGGTGGACCGGGTCGACGCCTTGGCCATCCCTCATTACGAAAACGATCTTCTGCTGGCTCGACACACGATTCGCGATACGATCTGGCGGTTGAGCGGCTCCTGCTTCGCACCGGATTTAGTAGCCCTTTTCATGGATCTCTCCGGCAACGAAGCCTTTTGGCTCAGCCTAGAGCCTCGCCATTTGATTCGCTCTATTTACGAGCGGAAGTGGGAATCTCAAATGGTGCCGGTTACCTTTCCGGAGCTGAAGCAGCTGGCATTGCTCTTTGCCCGGGTCGTGGACGCCAAAAGCCCCTACACCATGGAACATTCGCTGGGAACAGCGCGCCTGGCGCGATTTCTGGCAGAACGGGCTGGATTGGCGATCGAAACCTGTGAAAAGATCGAAGTAGCGGGACTATTGCACGATTTGGGGAAGCTGCAAGTACCCGATGAGATTCTGGACAAACCCGGCACACTGACCCGTGAGGAACGGGCGATGATCCAGCGCCACAGCTTTGAGACTTATCAGATTCTGCATGGGATTACCGGTTTGGAAGACATCACTATTTGGGCGGCTTACCATCATGAAACTCCAGACGGGCGAGGTTATCCCTTTCACCGGCGTGGTGCCGATCTAACGATAGAGATGCGGATCATTGCGGTATCCGATGTATTCCAAGCGTTGGCGCAGCGCCGTCCTTACCGTAAGCCACTGTCTCCAAATGAGATTCTTGAGATGCTAGAAAGCTTTGTCCGCCAAAATCATCTCGATAGCGAGGTGGTCGCGCTGGCCGGACGGCATCTACAGGCAAGCTGGCAAGCGGCTACCGGCGTGGAGTCATTCGATGGGTTGTCCAGTCAGCCGAGGTAAACAACACCAAAAAACCTATACCTGCAAATTCCTAAATGCCGTCAATTCCATCAACTGCAACGCTCCGGCGGCCCGCACCGGATTGGTGCTATAAGGTGTTATCCCCAGTAATGGCGCTTCCAAACGAGCGCATAAGGTCTCAATATTGGCCTCGAAGCGGCCCATGGCTGGATCAATCCGGTTGGCGACCCAGCCTGCAAACCGCAGCCCTCGAACTGCAATTGCTTCGGCGGTCAACAGCGCATGATTAAGGCAGCCCAAGCGCATGCCAACCACCAGAATGACCGGAAGATCGAGTGCCACTACCAGATCAGCTGTGTCGAAACGTTCGTCAAGCGGCACCCGGAATCCGCCAACACCCTCCACCCAAACCACGTCGGCCAATTCTTGTAATTGTACGAACGCTGCCTGAATCGTCGCGAGGCCGATGGGCCGGCCTGCTTCCTGAGCAGCAATATGCGGCGCAATAGGCGGGATATACAGGAAAGGATTAACTAGCGGCAAAGGTGGCTGGATGGAACTGGCGGCCAGCAATTGCGCGACATCGCCATTGCGTCCGTCATCCTCAACACCTGCTGCGATAGGCTTCATGCCAACGGTTGTTAATCCCAGCTGACGAGTCGCATGCAAGAGGGCGCAAGTCACATGGGTTTTACCCGCACCTGTATCGGTGCCTGCGACAAAAAATGCCTGTTTCATTGGATTTTTTTACTCTCATCCTCGCTCAATTTCACAAGACAAGGAGGCTAGATTACGATCATGGCGCTCATCAATGACTGGTCCATGGGCAATCAGCCAGACCACATCGTAAGTCAATGGCAATCCCTCGGGTTCCCGCAACTGCTCGTAGCGTGCGGTCACTGCCTGCCAGGCGGCACGTCCAAAGGGTCTGGGCCGGCGCTGTTCCACCTCGCGAGCGCCCACCGCCTTGACACGGCGCAATAAAGTTCGCAAATCAGAATAATGCCGGCGCACCGCTTGCCGCTGCCAAATGTTCACCACCCAACCGCTTCCTTGGCAATCTGTCAATAATCGCTCGGGCGCCGGGATGGCTAGCACATGACTGTAATCATCAATCTCAGCAAAAGCATGTTGCAACTCGGGAAAATTATTCGTTCCCAGTGTCGCTACCGCCAGCACCCCGCCAGGCCGGAGCACTCGTCCGGCCTCGACCAGACACCGCATCGGATCATTCCATTGCCAAGCCAGGCTAGACCAGTACAGATCGAACCGTTGGTCAGTGAACGGTAACGCCTCAATGTCGGCACAAACCAGCATCGTCTGGGGGCAATGAATACGCGAGGCGACCAACATGCCAGGGGCAAAGTCAGCCAAAATGAGTTCGGCACACGGCCAACGCCGTTTCAGCCACCACACGCCATAACCGGTGCCACAACCAGCATCTAAAATGGTTTTGGGTTGAAAGTGAATGCCGGTCTGCTCGAAATACCCAGCCAGCCGGTCGCATACTTCACGTTGCACGTCAGCGGCTTCATCGTAAGTCGCCGCCGCTTGGTCAAATGCCTGGCGAATCCGTTTTTTGGCCGGCAATACAGGGGGAATGCTCAACATCGGGTAACTTTATTCCCTCTCTTATGAGAGAGGGTTGGAGTGGGTAGTCTACGCGGCACGGTCAACGCAATCCCTTAACGCAGCCAGCAAAGCATCGACCTGGGCCGTCGTATGTGCTGCCGACAGAGAAATCCGCAACCGGGCTGTACCGGCAGGCACGGTAGGCGGGCGAATGGCTGGAACCCACAGACCTTGCGCCAACAGGCGTTCTGCTAGCGCTACTGCGGCTTGGTTGTCCCCAATCACCAACGGTTGAATTGCTGTCAGCGAGGGCAACAATCGCCAAGGCAAACCGTCGAGTCCTGCCCGCAATCGCGCGATCAACGCTTGCAGATGCGCCCGCCGGTCATCGCCAGCAACTATCAGTTCTAGGCTGGCCAACAGCGCAGCAGCAATCACTGGACTGGAGGCAGTGGTAAAAATGTAAGGCCGCCCGCGCTGCATCAGCCATTCGATCACGCGCGGATTACCCGCAGCAAATGCTCCAGAAACACCTGCCGCCTTGCCTAACGTGCCCATCAGAATCAAGCGGGGTGATGCGGGAAGGGCAAAATGCGCCAGGCTGCCTCGCCCGTTTGGGCCGAGAACGCCGAACCCATGTGCATCATCAACCACCAGCCAAGCATCAAACCGCTCTGCCAGATCAAACAGGTCCGGCAGTGGCGCGAGGTCGCCGTCCATGCTAAACACCGCATCTGTCAGAATCAGCTTGCGCCGTGCCTGGCTGCGCGCCAGCCGGTCAGCCAGCCAGTCCAGATCGCCATGCGGATAGCGGATATGTTCAGCACGCGCCAGCAGCGCCGTATCAATCAGCGAAGCATGATTGAGCCGGTCGGCGAAAATAGCGTCATGGCGATCGACCAGCGCCGGCACGATCGCCAGATTAGCCATGTAACCAGTAGTGAAATACAGTGCTCGCTCCCGGCCAACGAACACAGCCAGCCGCTCCTCCAGCTCCGCGTGGGGGCGCAAATGACCGCTGACTGCATGCGATGCGCCGCTGCCAACGCCCCAATGGGCAGCAGCTTCTTGAGCCGCAGCGATGAGCGCCGGATGATTGGCCAATCCGAGATAATCATTGCTGCAAAAGGCAATCAGCCGCTGACCATCGATCACTGCTTCTGGACCACAAGGCGCATCCAGTGTCCGGCGCCGGCGCAGTAAACCTTCATCTGCCAACTGAGCAAGACTGGTTTCCAGTTCGTCCCAGATCATGCCAGTGCTGCATCCAGCGCCGCAACCGCTCGTTCCGCAAGCAGCGCCGCTTCGTCATCATCGAGAATATAGGGCGGCATGAAATAGACTGTCGTGCCGAGAGGGCGAAGAAAGATCTCGCGCGCCAGCGCCTCACGATAGAAGCGCAGCCGGAAATCAGAAAGGCCGGTGTCGATATCCACCGCCCAGATCATGCCGCGCTGGCGAAAATGCCGGCTCCGGGGATGCTGCGCCAAGGGTTGAAGCATTTGATTAAACCGCCCGGCAAATTTCTGGTTACGCGCCACGACGTTGTCCTCGGCGAAAATATCCAGAGTGGCTAACGCCGCCCGGCAGGCCAGTGGATTACCGGTAAACGAATGGGAATGCAAAAAACCGCGCGTCACGGCATCGTCGTAGAATGCCGCATACACTGTGCCTGTGGTCAGCGCCACCGACAACGGCAGATAGCCACTGGTCAGACCCTTGGACAAGCAGAGAAAATCAGGGCGGATGCCCGCCTGTTCATGGGCAAACAGCGTCCCGGTACGGCCAAATCCGACCATGATTTCATCGGCGATCAGATGCACCTGATACCGGTCACACAGGGCGCGGGCCTGCCGCAGATACTCGGGATCGTGCATCACCATCCCACCGGCGCCCTGCACCAGTGGCTCAACGATCAGGGCGGCAACCGAGGCATGGTGCTCCGCCAGCACCGCTTCCAGCCCTGCCGCTGCCCGGCGGGCGGCATCAACGGCGGTTTCTCCGTCCGCTGCTTGACGCGCATCGGGGGATGGGACCGTGATGGCATGACGCATCAACGGCCCGTAGGCTTCCTTGTAAAGCTCGACGTCGCCGACCCCCAGCGTCCCGAGGGTTTCACCATGATAGCTGCCCGTCAGGCAGAGAAACTGGTTTTTCTCCGGCTGGCCCTGGTTACGCCAATAGTGAGATGACATCTTCAGCGCAATTTCCACCGCCGAGGAACCATCCGAAGCATAGAAACAGTGGCCCAGCGCGCCGCTGGTCAGTGCTGACAGCCGTTCCGACAGTTCCACCACCGGCGCGTGCGTGAACCCGGCCAGAATGACGTGCTCCAGCTGGTCCAGTTGATCGCGGATAGCCGCATTAATGCGCGGGTTGGCATGACCAAACAGATTCACCCACCAGGAACCAATAGCATCCAGATAACGCCGGCCCTCGAAATCGTACAACCAGGCACCTTGACCGCGGGCGACCGGCACCAGCGGCAAAGCACCGCTGTCGTGCCATTTCATCTGGGTGCAAGGATGCCAGACCGCCTTCAGGCTACGGTTTAACCAACTGGTGTTGGCCGCCATCGCTGGCGATCTGCTCTCAGCCATCTTGATTAATGTGCGCGATCAATTCGGCCAATACAGCATCTGCCTTATCGTGATCGATTTGGCAGGTGCCGGCATTTTCATGACCACCGCCGCTGTAGCGCAACATCAACTCGCCAATATTGGTTTTTGAAGTCCGGTTCAGAATCGACTTGCCGGTAGCAAACACCGTATTCTGCTTTTGAAAACCCCACATCACATGGATCGAGATATTCGTTTCCGGGAACAACGCATAAATCATGAAGCGATTGGTTGCCCAGATAATTTCTTCATTGCGTAGATCGAGAACGACCAGATTGTTATGCACCGTGCTGCAGCGTTGGATCTGTTCCCTGGCCTTGGGAGCGTGTTCAAAATAGATCCCTACCCGTTCCTGGACATCGGGCAATTCCAGGATGTCGTCAATACCGTGACTGCGGCAATAGTCGATGAGATTCATCATCAACTGATAGTTGGAAATCCGGAAATCGTGAAATCGCCCTAAACCGGTACGAGCATCCATGAGGAATGAGAGCAATTCCCAACCCTTAGGTTCGAGAATGTCTTCCTTGGAGAACTGGGCGGAATCTGCCTTGTCCACCGCGATCATCATAGCATCGCTAATTGCTGAAAACCGGGCTTTGCCACCGTAGTAATCGAACACGACCCGGGCTGCTGAAGGCGCGTTAGGGTCAATGATGTGATTGTCATACTCTTCGTTGCGTAGAACTTCCGACGAATGATGATCAAATGCGAGATGCACGCCAGGCACATAAGGCAGGTTGGTAGTAATATCGTGACCGCTGATTTCGATCTTGCCATCCTGCATGTCCTTAGGATGCACGAATTTGATGTCGTCGATCAGTTTCAGCTCATTCAGTAAAACCGCACAGACCAGGCCATCCATATCACTGCGCGTGACTAGGCGGAATTTGTCAGTCATCAGTCACTCCATTTTCATGCATGGATTTGGATAGTGAGTAGGGCGGGTTCAGCATTAACCGTAACCCGCCACAACCGGGATTCCCTCAACGGCGGGTTGTGCTTCGCTAACCCGCCCTACGTCCTACATTCTAGTCACTGGCCAGTCGAAGCAGGTCAGACACTGCCTTGATCTTGATTCCTTAGACGCCATGTAAACCTAACTTCTCGAACAGCACGTTATCGTGAGGTGTTTGCGGGTTGCTGGTGGTCAGCAAATAATCACCGTAGAAGATTGAGTTGGCACCCGCCAGGAAACACAGTGCTTGTTCGGCCTCGCTCATCTGTTCCCGTCCGGCAGACAGGCGCACGTAGCTGCGCGGCATGGTGATACGCGCAGCGGCGATGGTGCGGGCAAATTCAAAAATGTCGATCGGATCGCTGTTAGCCAATGGTGTTCCGGGAATCGGCACCAGATTGTTAATGGGCACCGACTCCGGCGGTGGATCAAAATTGGCCAGCTTGGCAATCAACCCGGCACGATGCTGGCGTGTTTCGCCCATACCGACAATGCCGCCGCTGCAAACTTTCAATCCAGCCGCACGCACACTTTGCAAAGTATCCAGCCGGTCTTGGTAGGTATGCGTCGTGACGACATCCCCGTAAAACTCTGGAGCAGTGTCAAGATTATGGTTGTAGTAGTCCAGCCCCGCTTCCTTCAACTGATCGGCTTGGCCGTCCTTGAGAATGCCCAGGGTTACGCAAGTTTCCAACCCAAGTGCTTTGACGGCGCCGACCATCTCCATGACAGCCGGTAAATCCTTTTCCTTGGGGCCGCGCCAGGCGGCACCCATGCAGAACCGGCTAGCACCCTGTTCCTTGGCTGCTTTGGCTGCTGCCAATACCTCTTCGGTGGACAACAGGCGCTGTGTCTCCAATCCAGTCTGGTAGCGTTTGGATTGTGAGCAGTAGCCGCAATCCTCGGAGCAGTTGCCCGTTTTGACCGACAGCAGGGTCGAACGCTGTACCGCGTTGGGATCAAAATTCTCACGCAAAGCCTGCTGCGCTTGGAACATCAGGTCAGAAAAGGGCAATTCGAACAGCGCCAGCACCGCATCCACGGTCCAGGCTGGAGTGTCGAAAACAGGTTGCTGCACGGGTGAAAGAGGTTGAGAGAGAATCGCTGGGTTGTTCATAGGTTATGATTTCCGGGGAGGGTTCTGAAAGATTCTAACTGGTGCTTAAGATAACATTCCCGGCCTGAAAAACCACGCTGTGTTTGCCTTAACCATCCGCCTCATTCTGAAGTTCGACCTTGCCGTAAACTTCCGTCAGCGCCAGTTCACAGTCAATCGCGTGCAACCGCAGAGTGCTCTCCAGTCCGGTGCTTTCCGTCAACAGCCATTGCTGATCCGGTTGCCGCCGGCAGGATTCGATAGGGACATGACGCAATCTCCGAAAATTCGACCCAGGGCGCTGCCCTGGGATGTTTTTACATATTCGGATAATTGGGTCCATCGCCGCCTTGAGGCGTTACCCAGTGAATATTCTGGGTAGGATCCTTGATATCGCAGGTCTTGCAGTGGACGCAGTTCTGGGCGTTGATCTGCAAACGGGGATTATGTCCATCACCGTCCCGGACAATCTCATAGACCCCCGCTGGGCAATAGCGTTGTTCAGGGGCATCGTACAACGCTAGATTGACCTGGACCGGTACTGCCGGATCCTTTAGAGTCAGGTGACAGGGCTGTTCTTCTTCGTGATTGGTGTTGGAGATGAACACCGAGGACAGGCGGTCAAAGCTGATCACCCCATCCGGTTTCGGATATTCAATCTTCTGACACTCGCTGGCTTTCTTCAGCTTGGCATGATCCGGTTTATGATGGAAAGTCCATGGCGCTTTACCCCGGAACAGGTAGGTATCCAGGGCAGAATAGGCAATAGCCGCCCACAATCCCCAACTGAATGATGGCTTGATATTGCGCACCTGGTAGAGTTCTTCCCACAGCCAGCTTTGCCGCAATAACTCGGGATAGGCCGTTACTTCAACAGGACGGTCCGCCGCCGCAAAGGCGGCGAATACAGCATCAGCAGCGACCATCCCGGATTTCATCGCTGTGTGGGTGCCCTTGATCTTGGGCATGTTCAGAAAACCGGCGGTATCGCCGATCAGCACACCGCCGGGGAAGGTCAATTTGGGAATAGACTGGATGCCGCCGGCGGAAATCGCACGCGCGCCATAGGCAATACGCCGGCCACCCTCAAACGCCGGACGGATATCAGGATGTGTCTTGAAGCGCTGGAATTCCTCAAACGGTGACAAGTGCGGGTTCGCATAACCCAGGCCGACCACAAACCCAACCGATATCTGATTATTTTCCAGATGATACAGGAAAGATCCCCCATACGTGCTGGCGTCCAGCGGCCAGCCCACGGTATGGACGATCTGGCCCGGCTGGTGTTTCGCCGGATCGACTTCCCACAATTCTTTGATACCGATGCCATACGTCTGCGGGTCGACGCCCTCGCGTAAATTGAAGCGTTCGAGGAGAAGCTTGGTCAGCGAACCGCGGCAGCCTTCGGCGAACATCGTGTAACGGGCACGCAGTTCCATGCCCGGTGTGAATTGGTCGGTTGGCTGACCTTGCCGGTCGACACCCATATCACCGGTAGCAACGCCGGCAACTACACCGTCATCATCGTAGAGCACCTCGGCGGCGGCAAAGCCGGGGTAGATTTCCACACCCAGTTCCTCAGCTTGCTCAGCCAGCCAGCGGCATAGATTGCCCAAGCTGATAATGTAGTTACCGTGGTTGTTCATCTGCGGCGGAGTGGGCAAACGGTACGAGGTCTCACGGGTCAGCAACAGGAAGCGGTCGCCAGCCGCCGGCGTGAGCATCGGCGCGCCCCGCTCTTTCCAGTCCGGAATGAGTTCATTGAGAGCACGAGGTTCTACGACCGCGCCGGACAGGATGTGCGCACCGACTTCGGAGCCTTTTTCGAGGACGCAGACATTAATGTCTTGGTTCTTCTCCGCGGCCAGTTGCTTCAAACGGATGGCTGCCGACAAACCGGACGGGCCAGCGCCCACGATGACCACATCATATTCCATACTTTCGCGTTCCACCGGTCACTCCTTAAATTCGTTTTCAGGTTTGGAGTTAGCAGGAAACGCCTGTTGGGGCGACCTTCCCGCACTAAATGGGATTGTAAAGGCAGTTACTGGGAGTGGGTAGCCCACGTCAGTCAGTTTTCTGATGTAACTACTTTAATTAAAGGTAATTTTATTAAAAAGCATACCTAAATTCAGGAAATCTGATTATGCGGCGAGCGCCCGGCAGCGGGCCGCGTAGCGGCGCCAGACAGCGGGTTCCGGCGTACAGATCAAACTGAGCAGGACATCGTTAAGAATCATAGGAACCAATTCGTGCGCATTCTTCCGCGCCCAGCGTAGAAAACTGCGCAAGCGGCGGCGCAAACAAGCCCGCCAGAGTGCCGGCGGAATCAAATCTCCATGCTGTTCAGCGAATTTGCCCAAGGTGTCCCAGTTTGCCTCGAACATCATCCACTGGCGAAGGCTGGTGTTACCGCCGTGCCGCCGGTAACCGGCCAGCAAACCGGGAACCCGCGCTATGGCATGATGGACAGACAAGCGCAGCCAGCAGTCCAGATCCTCCAAAGGCAGATGTTCATCGAAGCCGCCGATGGCTAGAAACGCTTCGCGGCGCAACACTACAGTGGCGTTAGCAACATCGTTATACCGGATCAGATGGAGATACGCCTGATGATCGGGACCGGGCAGCGGGCGTTTCCGGGTGGCGGACGATAGGATTTGTCCATTGACATCGATGAAATCCACGTCGGAATAGACCAGCGCCAAGCGCGGCTCCTTCCAGCCGGCAATCGCCTGTTGCTGGATCTGAATCTTATTGGGATAGAGCACGTCATCAGAGCCGAGCAAGTGGACCCATTCACCCCGGCAGGCGGCAATGGCGCGGTTGGAGGCAGCGCTGACGCCGCGGTTCGATTGATGGAGAAGGGTTAGATGCTCGAAGCGCCCGTCATGGTCAGCGGCGAAACATTCGGCGACCGCTAGCGTATCGTCGGTCGAGCCATCATCAACGATGACCAGCTCCAACCGGGGATACGTCTGATTACGCACCGATTCCAGGCAAGCCGTCAGAAAGGGGGCGTGGTTATAAGCTGGCACCGCCACACTCACCAGCGGGAGACTCATGCCGTTTTCCTGCGAGTTTTAGCCAACTGACAGGTTAAACGTCATGTAGATCACAATCCCGCTTGATCCAGCCATGCATGCAAACATTGCTGGCCTCGCGCTTCTGCCTCCAACGCATAGCGCGCAGTTTCGGCACGCAGCGCAGGCACGTCCAGGCCTGGCGTACCAGCGATTTCGCAAGCATGGCCGATAAACCAGCGTTCCAGACCGGGTGCTGTGGTCTCGATGTGGAACTGCAAGGCCAGCGCGTGGTTTCCCCACGTAAAGGCTTGATGAGGGTAAAGGCCGGTCGACGCTAACAATGCTGCACCTTCCGGTAAATCGAAAGTATCGCCATGCCAATGCAGGACGGGTACTCCATCCGCAAACGCCGCTAATGGACTGGCATGGCCAGCGCCGGTCAATACCAACGGCTTCCAGCCAATTTCCTTATGGCCGCCTGGATAAACCTTTGCGCCTAGAGCGCGAGCCATCATCTGTCCGCCCAGACAGATGCCAATTGCTGGCCGCCCTGCAACCAGGCGCGCGCGCAATAACCGCAATTCATCGTTGATGAAAGGATATGCCTGTTCCTCGTAGACACCAATAGGGCCGCCCAGAACCACCAGTAAATCGTTAGCCAATGGGTCCAGCGCCGCCAGGTCATCCCAGCCTGCTTCCTGATACTGAATCGCGTATCCCCGATCCGCTAAAACGGGCGCGAAGCTACCTAAATCTTCAAAGGCGACATGACGGATGGCCAGAACAGTTTTCATGCACTTGATCTTTAGCTTTCCAAAGGATGGGCTGTACTTACGAAAAAATTGGCGGAGAGGGTGGGATTCGAACCCACGGACCCTCGCGGGTCAACGGTTTTCAAGACCGTCGCAATCGACCACTCTGCCACCTCTCCGGTAGTTATTTCAAGGGCTTGGCGGTATTTCCAGCAGTTTGAAACAGAGTTTTGGCTCGGTCAAGACGCAGGAAAATAATAACACAACCATCAAGAAAACCGGCAATCGAATAGTATATCTCCACCCATTTCATAGCGGCGATGACGAGGGCGCAATCCTTGAGACAAGTCATTGATCACCGGTAAAGTAATCCCAGGCCGGCCGGAGCCGATAATCAGCGGCGCGATAGCAATATGCAACCGGTCCAGCAAGCCTTCTTCCAAAAAGGCGGAGACCGTCACACCGCCACCCTCGATGAATAACCCGAATAAACCGCGTTGATGCAACCGCCGTACAATTTCCCGAAGAGGCAGGCGTTGACCATCATGCGGGATGCCAACGACCTCAGCATAGCCCGGCCCTGGTTGATCAACCAGCGCTTCAGCGCAGACCACCAGGGTTGATGTGGTCCGGTCCTGAAATAGATGGCGTTTGACGGTTAGACGGCGGTGAGGATCAATCACGACCCGCACCGGGTGAGGACCGGTAACCCGCCGGGTGGTCAGTTGCGGGTCGTCACACTCCACCGTTCCCGCGCCAACGAGGATCGCATCGCATAAGGCGCGCATCCGGTGGAGGTGTATCAGGTTTTCGGAACCATTGATGTGGCAAGATGCACCACAAGCGGTCGCGATGCGCCCATCGAGACTCTGTCCCAGATGCGCCACGGTGAACGGTTGCTGCCGGCAAGCCAGCGCCATGGGCAGATAGAGATCCAGGAGTTCCTCGCTGACTTGCGTAATAGGGGTTTTGGCAATCCAGGAACCATCACTGGCAACTTCAATGAATGCAGCGGGATCACCGGCAGGAATGAGGACCCACTGATCCTGCCTTGCCAGCCCAAGGCCAAAGCGGCCGGGAAGTGTCTCCAGCGTCCGGGAAGCGCGGCGCAATTCAAGCAGCAGCGACCAAATCCGGTCCGGCGTGAGAGCCGCTTGAGTCATTTATTTACAACTCATCCATGAGCGAATTTAAGTCGAGCAGTCTTTGTTCTTGAATCAGTGGCCCGATCACTGAATCGAGATGGCCTTCTAGCACTTCATCAAGTTTGTACAAAGTCAGGTTGATGCGATGGTCGGTTACCCGTCCCTGCGGAAAATTATAGGTGCGGATGCGTTCGGAACGGTCGCCACTGCCTACCAGCAACTTCCGGGTTTGAGCCTGGGCGCTGGTCTGCTTCTCTTGTTCCGCCGTTAGCAGCTTGGTTTGCAACAAGGACATGGCCCGTGAACGGTTTTTATGCTGGGAGCGCTCGTCCTGGCACTCCACTACAATACCACTGGGTAAATGCGTGATGCGAATCGCTGAATCCGTCTTGTTAACATGTTGGCCACCCGCCCCAGACGCACGGTACGTGTCAATGCGCAAATCCGCAGGATTGATATCGATCTGCTCAACTTCCGCCAGTTCTGGCATGACCGCCACCGTAGCGGCCGAGGTATGAATGCGTCCTTGCGCCTCGGTCACTGGCACCCGCTGCACCCGATGAGCACCGGATTCAAATTTGAGTTTTGAATAAACATCTTGACCGATAATCCGGCCGATCACTTCTTTATAGCCGCCGTGTTCGCCGATGCTCTCACTCAGGATCTCCAGTTTCCAGCCATGCAACTCCGCATAACGGCTGTACATGCGCCATAAATCCCCGGCAAACAGCGCTGCCTCGTCACCCCCCGTGCCGGCGCGGATCTCCAGGAAGACGTTACCTGCGTCGTGCGGATCACGCGGCAATAACAACAGTTGCAAGGCCTGCTCCTGCTCAACACGGCGCTCTTCAGCCTCCAAAAGTTCAGACTGAGCCAAGGCGCGCATTTCAGGGTCACTATCCTGAGCAAGAGCACGGGCGCTGTCCAGTTCATCAAGCACCCGGTGGTAGGCGTGGAATCCGCTGGCGACCGGTTCCAATTGAGCATATTCCATCGATAAAGCACGGAAACGGTCATTATCGTTAATGATATCGGGCTCCGCCAGCAGTGCGCTGATCTCCTCATGGCGGGCCGCCAGTTGTTCCAGCTTAACCAGCATAGATGGGTTCATGGACACGGTTTTCCGTCGTGCAAGCGGTACAGGTTTTGAATCAGAGCTAACATTGCCAAATCGCCTTGAGCGGCTGCTTCCCGGAGACCTGCGCAGGGTGGATGAATAAGCTTGTTAGTCAATGTATTGGCTAAAAAATTTAATACTTCAGCAGGATCCTTGCCCTGAGCAAGCTGCCGGCGGGCGCGGGCCAGTGCGTCATCACGCGCGACTTCAGCGCGCTGACGCAGCGTACGAATACTTTCGACACTATCCTGAGTACGCAGCCAGGCCATAAAATGTTCGACTTGGCTATCGATAATCTCTTCTGCTTGCCGGGCAGCCGCCTGCCGCGAACGCAGGTTTTCCTGGATAATATCCTTGAGATCATCCACCGTATAGAGGTACACATCATCCAAATCAGCCACTGCCGGGTCGATATCACGTGGCACGGCCAGATCGACCATGAACATGGGCTGATGGCGGCGCTGTTTCAGGCAGCGGCGAACTAATGGAGCTTCGAGCATCAGTCCAGGATTTGCGGTGGACGCAATCACCATGTCTGCCTCACCAAGATGGAGCGCGATTTCCTCCAGAGCGATGGCGTAACCGGCAAAAGAAGCCGCCAACGTGTGCGCTCGTTCCAGTGTGCGGTTAGCGACGACCAGCCGGCCAATCCCGCTCTCATGGAGGTGGCGGGCTACCAGTTCAATTGTGTCGCCGGCACCAATCAGCAGTGCGGTGCGATGCGGAAGGTCGGCAAAAATCTGTTTAGCCAAACCGACCGCGGCAAATGCAACCGACACCGGGCTGGCACCAATACGTGTATCGGTGCGTACTTGCTTGGCGACCGCAAACGTGTGCTGAAATAGCCGCTCAAGCAGAGCACCCAGAGTGCCGGCGTGATTAGCCGCCCGATAAGCCATCTTGACTTGGCCGAGAATTTGCGGCTCACCCAACACCAGCGAATCCAGCCCGGAGGCAACCCGAAGAATATGCCGCACGGCCCGGCCTTCAGCATGCTGATAAAGATAAGGCCGCAAATCCGCTGTCCGCAGCGTATGATAATCGCCCAGCCACTCCACCACACGCTGGCTGTCATCATCTTTCAAGCCGCAATACAGTTCGGTACGATTACAGGTGGACAAAATTGCTGCTTCATAGACACCGCCATGCTCCTGCAAATCTTGCAGGGCCGGATGCAGCCGGTCCGGCGCGAACGTCACCCGTTCACGGACGCCGATCGGTGCAGTCTGATGATTGAGGCCAAGCGCCAGCAGAGACATGGGATACAATCAGGATCGGGCTAGAAGATGGTGGAATTGTGCGGGATAGAACTAACGGATGACAAGGTCATATCTTTAGTTTGAAGGTCATATCTTTAGTTTGGATGATGTCAGCCTATTTGCGTGCTCTATTCTGCAAAAACCGGCTGCATCCACCTCTGGCCTTCGGTATTCCAGTTTCCCACTGATTCCGTTTTAAACGGTTTTTGAAGTTGGTCATGAACACACTCCTAAAAGCATTGGTTTTTTGCAGTCCGCTCCTCAGTGGTTGCGTCACCGTCGTGGATGCGCAGGCACCAAAAGAGCCGGAATTCCAGATCCGTCCAGTGCTGGAACCCAGCTCCCGGGCTGAATTGATGTACCAAGTTCTAGCAGCAGAACTGGCTGGCAAACGTGACCAGCTCGATGTGGCATTGAACCACTATCAGCAGGCTGCCATCACCAGCGACGATCCGCGTGTGGCGGAGCGTGCAGCGGTACTGGCATTGATCATGAAGGAAAACGCTGCCGCCTTAGCACTCGCGCAACGCTGGCACGCACTCGACTCCGCTAGTGAGCAGGCGCAACAAACTCTGGCGTTAGCGCTCTTGCGAAATAACCGGCTGGAAGACGCTGCTAAATACCTGGAAACGGTGCGCCGCACCGCTCGGGAAAAGGATAAGCAACAAGGCTACGCAACCATCGCCTCACTGCTCAGCCAAGCGGACGATAAATTGTTAGCTCTGCGTGTGATGGGGCAATTCCGCGATCATAATCCACGCTCCGCCTTTGCCCAATACTACCACGCCATGCTGGCCGCCGCCGCGGGTGAACGCGATCAGGCACTGACCAGTCTTGAGCGGGCGCTAGCCCGTGACCGGAAACTGGTTCCCGCGCACCTGTTGCGCACCCGCCTGCTTATGGAGAATGGCGACAGAGAAGCAGCGCTAGCTGGGCTGGCCAAGGCCGTTGCCGCTATCCCGCGTGACCGCAACCTGCGCATGAGCTATGCCCGGTTGCTCATCGATGCCGGTCAATTGAATAAAGCGCGCCGCGAATTCGCCACTCTCCTCAACCAAGATCCCAAGGATACCGATTCGCTATACGCGTTGGGCCTACTGGCGGCGGAAACGCGCCAATTCGATCTGGCTGAAACCTATTTTCTGGATTTGATCAAGCGCAATACGCGGCTGGCAGATGCTTATTTTGAGCTGGGCCGGGTTGAGGAGCAACGCGGCGATTATACCAAAGCACGGGAATGGTATGAGCGGGTGAAGGACGAAGATCGCTACCTGACCGCCCAGATGCGCATGGGCGCAGTATTAGCTAAATCAGGCGACATCATGGCCACTGGCCAGCATTTTGATGCCTTGCGCCGCGACAACCCGCAAAACGACATCACCTTGTTTTTAGCCGAGGCTGAGGCGTTGCGCGAAGCAGAACGCTATCAGGAAGCCTTCGATGGTTTGGACCGGGCGCTGGCGTTGCATCCCAACGATAAAGATCTATTGTACGCTCGAGGGTTGGTGGCGGAAAAACTCGACCGGCTGGATTTACTGGAACGGGATTTACGCGCCATTCTTGCTCTTGACCCCAAGAACAGCCAAGCGTTGAATGCGCTCGGCTACACACTGGCTGACCGCACCGACCGCTATCAGGAGGCGTTGGGCTATATCGAACAGGCGCTAGAGCAGATGCCTAATGATGCCGCCGTGCTTGATAGTATGGGTTGGGTGCAGTACCGGCTGGGCAACCGGAACCAGGCACTGGCGTATTTACGTCAAGCCTACCATATCAATCCTGATGCTGAGATTGCCGCGCATCTAAGCGAAGTACTCTGGGTCAATGGCCAGCGTGAAGAAGCTCAGAAACTCTGGCGGGACGCCCTGGCCCGCCACCCCGACAGTTCACACCTGCGCAAATTGCGGGAACGATTTGGCTGGTAGAAGGATATGAATTGATGACGAAAGATGAGCAACGCGCAAGTGACTTCATTGCTGCCTGCGCCAAAGAAGTAAGCGCACATATTCTCCATTATGCGGATGAGGCGGGGCTTGACCGTTCATCGTTTTTGGTGAGCGTGGCCGCTGTCCTGGCCTCTTCAGCCTTGGCAGCGCAGCCCGAAGACCAGCTCAGCGCCGCATCCCACCATATCCAAAAGGCACTGGGTCTAATTCATTGCCTGCGGGATGAAGCAGATACGGCGGTTACACCCAATGCTGGATAGGACGCGGTTCGGTGACAAAAGACCTTAACTGGACAATTACTCTACTTGTCCTGACTTTCTTGTTACCGGGTTGTGCAACCTCACCGCCTTCCTTGCCGGAGACAGCAAGCGCCTGGGCTGCCCGGCAAGCCCGGCTGGCGCAACTGACGGCCTGGCAGGTAGAAGGACGCATCGGCGTTATCAGCGGCCAGGAAGGCTGGCATGCCACGTTCCAATGGGTGCAGCAAGAAGCCAGCAATTACCGTATTGATCTCATCGGCCCGCTCGGGCAAGGCCGGGTCATTATTGAAAGTGACGGTCAGGAGGTGCGGGTACAGACCCAGAATGGTCAAAGCTGGGCTGCGCCTGATCCCGATGATCTGCTTGAGCAAACCTTAGGGGTCCGTCTACCGGTCAAGGGCCTGCAGTACTGGGTGCGCGGCTTGCCAGCACCGGGGCCAGCACCGGTATTACAAACAGATACCCATGGCCGGTTGGCCCGGTTGGAACAAAATGGCTGGATCATCGAATATCTAATCTATGCGCCGGCCTCCATTCTCAATCTAGATCTACCTGAACGCATTATTGCCCAACATCAGGATTTGAGCGTCAAACTGGTCATTGAGCAATGGACGCTATAATGCCTGACATGGCAGCTTGGCCAGCCCCGGCCAAACTCAACCTCATGCTACGCATCATAGGCCGGCGTCAGGACGGCTACCATCTGCTGCAAACAGTCTTTCAATTCCTTGATCATAGCGACTGGCTGCGGTTTGACCTCCGTGAGGATGGCGTTATCGAACGCAAGGGTGAGGTTGCAGGTGTCGCCCCAGATGCAGACCTGACGGTGCGCGCTGCCCGGTTATTGCAGCAAATCACTGGAACCCGGCGGGGTGCGACAGTACACATCGCTAAACAGTTACCCATGGGTGGCGGGCTAGGTGGTGGCAGCTCTGACGCAGCGACTGTGCTGGTAGCGCTCAACCAATACTGGGAAACTGGATTGACCCTGGCAGAATTGGCGGAACTGGGTTTGCAACTCGGTGCCGATGTACCGGTATTCGTTCACGGCCAAGCGGCGTGGGCAGAAGGCGTGGGTGAACAGCTGACACCAATAGCACTTGACGAACCCTGGTTCACCGTATTGATTCCGGCCTGTCCGGTTGCCACCGGCGCGGTATTCAGCGACCCGGAATTGACAAGAAACTCCCCGCTCATCACAATAGCCGACTTCGCGAAAGGCGTTGGCGGCAATGATTGTGCAGCAGTAGTCTACCGCCGTTACCCGGAAGTCGCCGCCGCCGCTGGCTGGCTGGCGCAGCATGGAGCCGCGTATTTGACTGGCACCGGGGCTTGCGTGTTCGCCGCTTTCCCGGAGGCTGCCACCGCACGCCGGGTACTGAATCAGTTGCCACCAGGCTGGGCTGGGTTTATCGCTCAAGGTCGCAACCATTCGCCGCTGCATGAGCGGTTGGCGCGAGAATGTTAGTATTTATTTGAAGTCGCTACAGATTTTTGGGCCGTAGCCAAGTGGTAAGGCACCGGACTTTGACTCCGGCATTCCCAGGTTCGAATCCTGGCGGCCCAGCCATCTTCTATAGCAGACCGACAGCGGGAGGACAGGTCGTGTATGAAGGTCGAATGATGGTGTTTGCCGGCAACGCCCACCCGCAACTGGCCCGCGATATTGTCCACCACCTGCAAATGCCACTCGGTCAAGCTATCGTTAGCCGCTTCAGCGATGGCGAAGTTATGGTCGAACTCATGGAAAATGTTCGCGGCAAGGATGTCTTCATCGTTCAGCCGACTTGTTACCCCACCAACGACAACATTATGGAGCTGCTGGTAATGGCCGATGCGTTGCGGCGGTCCTCAGCAGTGCGGGTTACAGCGGTTATTCCCTACTTTGGCTATTCCCGGCAGGATCGCCGGCCGCGTTCTGCGCGAGTGCCTATTTCCGCTAAGGTGGTCGCCAATATGATCACCAGCGTTGGCGTAGACCGGGTACTGACGGTGGATTTGCACGCTGATCAGATTCAAGGCTTTTTTGATATTCCCGTCGATAACATCTACGCCACCCCGATGGTATTGAGCGACATCCAGTCACAAAACTTGGGTGATCTGATGGTGGTCTCACCGGATGTCGGCGGCGTAGTGCGCGCCCGGGCTCTGGCCAAGCGGTTGGCCGATTCTGAACTGGCGATCATCGATAAACGCCGGCCTGCGCCCAATCAAGCCCAGGTGATGCATGTGATCGGCGATGTCGAAGGCCAGCACTGCATTATCGTTGATGACATGGTGGATACCGCCGGAACACTTTGCCTGGCAGCCAAAGCACTGAAAGAATGGGGTGCAGCTTCAGTGCGCGCCTACTGTACCCATGCCGTGTTGTCGGGCGCAGCGGCTGAAAACATTCGTAACTCGGTGCTCGATGAGCTGGTGGTGACGGATACGATTCCTCTACGCCCCGACTCGGCAGCGTGCCCAAATATTCGTCAGATCAGCGTAGCGGGGTTATTCGCCGAATCCATGCGCCGTATTCACCTTGAAGAGTCGGTCAGCTCGCTGTTTCTCTAAATTTTTGTTACCGCCCGATTAATGGCGGAATTACCGGAAGCGGCGCGCCTGGTCGCGGGCACGCCGTATTTTTACGTTCACCGTTTGGAGAGAAGAGGTCATGACTGAGACTTTTGAACTGAAGGCCGATCCGCGCAGCGATCTGGGGAAAGGTGCGAGCCGCCGCCTACGCCGCGCGGGCAAGGTTCCGGCTATCTTATATGGCGGTGGCCAGGAGTCCCTGCCGCTGTTGCTGGATCAGATGGATCTGATCAATCAGATGAAGAATGAGGCGATCTATTCCCATATTCTGACCCTAAACATTGATGGACGTACCGAAAGCGCTGTGTTGCGTGATATTCAGCGCCACCCATTTAAGCCTACACTTGTTCATTTAGATTTCCTGCGGGTCAGCGCTGACCGCAAGTTACGCGCCCACATACCGCTGCACTTCCTCAATGAAAGTGCGAGCAAGGGGGTCAAACAACAAGGCGGTGTGGTTAGCCATGCGCTGATCGATATCGAAATTTCTTGTCTGCCTAAAGACTTGCCAGAATTTATAGAAGTTGATCTGGCTGATTTGGGCATGGGCGAGACGATTCATCTAAGCCAGGTTTTACTGCCACCTGGCGTAGAACTGGCCAATCATATTGCCCCTGGCTCCGAGCATGACGCTATCGTAGCCAGCATCCACCATGGTCATGGCGGTGAGGACGTCTCCAGCGACACCTCGACACCGCCTGCGGCCTAAGACTGATTCAATCCTCTGCATAGAGCCTTGTTACCATGCCGGAATCCGCACCTTTGCTGCGGCTGGTGGCCGGGCTGGGCAACCCCGGTTCCGAATACACTCAGACCCGCCATAATGCCGGATTCTGGCTAGTCGATGAGTTAGCCCGCCAGCATGGCGGCCATTTTCGTCCAGAGACCCGGTATCACGGCGAAACCTGCCGCATTGTACTGGCCGGCCAGGAACTATGGTTGCTCAAACCGATGACCTATATGAACCGCAGCGGTTTAGCTGTTGCGGCACTGGTCCGGTTTCACAAAATTCCACTGCCGGCTATTCTGGTCGTGCATGACGATCTGGATTTACCGCCAGGCACTGTTCGGCTGAAACGCGGCGGCGGACATGGTGGACACAATGGCCTGCGCGACCTGATCGCCCATTTGGGCGGCAACGATTTTGCCCGGTTGCGCCTGGGTATCGGTCATCCCGGCGATAGCCGGGATGTACTGGACCATGTCCTGCGCCGCGCTCCGCGAACGGAGGAGGAACAGATCGGACAGGCGATTGCGGACGCTTTGCACGAGATGCCCCGCATCCTGGCTGGCCAGTGGGAACGCGCCACGCAAGCCCTGCACAGCCGGAAGATTGAATAATCCCCTTCTTCTCCCTCCGTGAACTGAATCTCAAGGTATTTCATGGGTATCCAATGCGGTATTGTCGGCCTTCCGAATGTCGGTAAGTCCACCCTGTTTAACGCGCTCACCAAGGCCGGTATTCAGGCTGAAAATTATCCGTTTTGCACGATTGATCCCAACGTTGGAGTGGTGCCGGTGCCTGACCCCCGGCTGGCGGCACTGGCGGCAATTGTCAAGCCGCAAAAGATCATCCCCGCCACGGTCGAATTTGTCGATATTGCCGGACTGGTCGCCGGCGCATCAAAAGGTGAGGGATTAGGTAACCAGTTTCTGGCCCATATCCGCGAGACGGACGCGATTGCCCAAGTGGTGCGTTGCTTCGAAAATGATGATGTCATCCATGTCTCCGGGCGGGTCAATCCGCTGGAAGATATCGAGACCATCAATACTGAGCTGGCGCTGGCGGACCTGGCAACGGTGGACAAAGCGTTGCAACGGGCTGAAAAAGCCGCTAAAGCAGGCGGACGGGAGACACTGGAACGTAAGGCGCTACTGGAGCGGGTGCAAGCACATCTGAATACCGGCGCGCCGTTGCGAACTCTAGTACTGGAAACTAGTGAACGCGAAATGTTGCGGGAGTTGTTCCTGTTAACCAGCAAGCCCGTGCTATACATTGCTAATGTTGCTGAGGATGGTTTCGAGAATAACCCGTTTTTGACGCAGGTGCAGGAGATGGCGGCGCGAGAAGGCGCCGAGATCGTGCCGGTTTGCGCAGCCATCGAGGCGGAATTGGCAGAACTGGATGACGCAGACAAAGCCGAATTCCTGGCTGATTACGGGTTATCCGAACCGGGGTTGGATCGAGTGATTCACGCCGCCTACAAGCTGCTGGGGTTGCAAACCTATTTCACTGCGGGTCCCAAGGAAGTGCGGGCCTGGACGGTCCGGGCCGGCGCTACTGCACCCCAGGCGGCAGCAGTGATTCATACCGATTTTGAGCGCGGGTTTATCCGTGCTGAAGTAATTGCCTACGCCGGCTATATCGCATGCAATGGCGAAGCGGGCGCCCGTGAGGCCGGTAAGTGGCGGTTGGAAGGCAAAGAATATATTGTCCAGGATGGTGATGTGATGCATTTCCGGTTTAATGTGTAACTCCTGCTATAAATGCATGAGTCAAAATATACTGATTTAGCGCCTATTAAGCATCGAAAAGAGTTTGGCCAGTTTTTTACTCCAAACAATGTCGCTGACTTAATGATTTCGTGGATCATCAAGGACAACCCCAAGTCAATACTCGATCCTGCCTTCGGTCTTGGCAGGTTCTTCGATTCGCTTTTAAAAATCAACAAATTAAGACCAGATGATATCCTTTATAAGGCCTATGAAATCGATCCAAGCATCATTAGCTATTTGGATTATAGTAGTCACTCAAGCCCGGTTATCGAGATAGCTGATTACTTGGAAGCTGACCTAAAAAGCTATGATGCTATTGTTTGTAACCCTCCTTATATGCGATTTCAGAACTTTCTAAAAAGGCATCATATCCTTCCAGAAATTGAAAAAAAAGCAGGCATCAGACTTGACGGCTATACCAATATTGCTTCGATTTTTCTTATCAAATCATTAAAAGAACTTAATACAGGCGGCAGATTGGCATATATTATGCCATTTGAATTTTTTAACGCGGGATATGGAAAGGAAATAAAAAGATTATTGTTAGAAAATAGTCTTCTTAAGCAAATTATAGTTTTTTCAAACGAGAAGGATATTTTTCCTGAGGTCACAACGACTATCTGCATCCTCCTTTGCAGAAAGGATGGTGTTACAAGTCCAATAAAACTCACCCGAATTGACCATGTTGACCAACTCAAAAACATCAGGAGTTTCGAAGATTTTTTTCAGTATGAACTAACGCCTTCCCAGTTACCCCCCGACAAAAAATGGTCGCCTGTTATTTCAGGGTTATATGAACAGATAACAATACCCAGTGAGTTATCAAAAATTTCGGAATACGGAAAATTTGTCAGAGGCATTGCCACCGGCGCGAATAAATTCTTTGCGCTAAACAGGGAAAAAATAAAAAATTTAGGTTTCGGATCAAATAATTATTGCCGATGTATAACCAAAAGCCCTCAAATCAGAAAATCAATTTTTACCGAAAATGACTTTCATGATCTTGAAAAGAGCGGAGCACCTGTTTATTGTTTAAATATCAAGGAGCATGATAATAAAAAAATCATTGATTATCTTAATTATGGCGTTTCTAAAGGATTTCATCAACGATTCCTGACCAACCATAGGAATCCCTGGTATAAGCTTGAATCACGTTTACCAGCGCCGATTTTGGCCGGTGTTTTCAATAGAGGACGGCTCAAAATAATCAGGAATTTCACCGGCGCAATAAACTTTACTTGTTTTCATTCCTTCTATCCAAATTTGCCCGGCGAAAACTACATTAATCGTATTTTTATCTACCTGATTAGCGATATAGGTCAAGATATTATTATGACCAATAAACGCAAGTATGGGGGGGGCTTGGACAAATTTGAGCCAAGTGATTTAAACGATGGTTATTGCCCTTCCATGAATCAGTTTGACCGGTCCAGCGAATCTGACGCTTCAGAAATCATTGAAATAGCCAAAGTTGACCCGCAACAAGCGATCGATCTTTCGAACCGGTTAATCACCAGGATACTTAACGCTTAACAAAGCATTACTCCCGTCAGTGCCAACGCTCCCAGCGCCAATGCCCAATCCCACGTCCGGAGCCGGTATTCTGCCAGCGGCGTGCGGGCCGGACCACCGAAACCGCGCACTTCCAACGCCTCAGCCAGCTCATCAGCGAAGTGCATCACACTGGTCAGCAAGGGAGTGAGCAGGGCAAGACCGTTGCGAAACAGATAAACTCCATCCAGCCGGATACCCCGGCTTTCCTGCGCCTCACGCACCTCCCGAGCCAGCGCCGCCATCGCCGGCGCGAAACGCAATGTTCCTTCTAGCAAAAACACGGCTTGGGGCGACATGCCGCTGGCTAGCAGCGATTCACCCAGCTCCTCTGGCGGCGTCAGGGCAAAGAACCATACACTGGCGGTTACTAGCGCCAGCAATCGCAACACCGCACCGGCCGCTGCTTCCAAACCGCTCCCAAAGCCGGCCATTATCGCAAACAGCAGCAAGGTCGGCCCGAGCAATCGCATGACTTGCCACCACTTCGCCCAGTACTTTCCAAGGGCAATGCCCAGTAGAGGAAGGGCCAGCAACGGCAATAATTCTAGCGGACGGGTTGCCAGCACAATCAACCCGCAACCCAGCAAATAGACGGCCAGGAGAGCGCGAGGGTCGAAGTATCCAGTCCGATCCGGCAATCGTTCAGCCCTTTCCTCTCTCCAACCTTCTCTCGCTAGGGAAAAGGGAGCTTTGCACTGTTCAACCCCTTCACGCCAATTCTCCTCTGCTCGGAGGGGATTATCAACATCAACGGTAATGCGTCCATGGGTCAGCAGCACCCAGCGCTGGCAAAGCGATCGAGCCCAGATCGGATCATGCGTAGCGACAATGATCGCAACCCCCTCAGCAGCACATTCCTGAAGCAAGGTACCCAACGTAGTCCGGGCCGTGGCATCCTGCCCAGCGGTCGGCTCATCCAGCAGCAACACTCGCGGCCGTGATGCCAGCACTGCGGCAATTGCCAGCCGCCGCTGCTCCCCAGCGCTGAGGGTGTGTGGCGGACGATTCAGCAGCCGATTCAGGCCGAAACGCTCGCTCAATTGCGCACACCAGACGGGATCATGACGGTGCAGCGCATGCGGGCCAGCGGCCAACTCCGCCTGTACCGTCGATGCAAACAGCATATGGGTTGGCTGTTGCATGACCAACCCAACATCTTTTGCCACCTCTGCCACTGGCTGCCGTCCAATGGATTGCCCCTGCACGCGCACTTCACCTTCTTGAGCACGCAGCAAACCATTACCATGCCGTAGGAAGGTGCTCTTACCTGCGCCGTTCGCACCCAATAACGCCATGATTTCGCCAGGCGCAACGGAGAGACTGGCTCCACGCAACACAGAGCGGCCCTCACGGGTACATTCAATACTCTCCCATTCAATCACCGGCGTTTGTTGAGCCCCTACCGGCAGCGGTGATACAGACAGGCACCCAGGCGGATCTAATCCCCAGTCCGTGACTTGACCGGTCAACACCTGATCCGGTGTCCCGTCTGCAACCAACCGGCCCTGGTGCAGTACCAACATCCGGTTGGCAAGGTCAGTCAGTGCATTCAACCGATGCTCAGCAACAATTACGGTAATCCCTGCCGCGTGCAAACGACACAGCTGTTCACGCAACTGACCGCTACTAGCAGTATCGAGGAAGGCAAAAGGTTCATCCAGAACCAGGACGCATGGTTGCAGCGCCAATACCCCGGCCAAGGCCACTCGTTGTTGCTCGCCACAAGATAAGGTATGCGGAGAACGATTCAGGAGATGGGCGATGTCCAGCTGTTCCGCCGCCTCACGCACCCGATCAGCGACAGTCAGCCGATCCAACCCTTGGCAAGCTGGGCCGAACGCCAGATCACGCGCAACGGTGGTTGCCAAACACTGGGCGTCAGGCCGTTGCAGCAACAATCCTACCTCCCTGCTCAATTGATGTGGCAATGTAACTTGCGGATCAGTCCCGGCAACCTGGATTTTACCCTGCCATTCACCGCCGTGCAGATGAGGTATCAAGCCATTCAATAACCGGCAGAGGGTCGATTTACCGGAACCGCTAGCCCCGGCCAAGAGCACCAGCTCTCCAGCTTTGACAGTGAATTTCAGGTTTTGCAGAACAGGGGTTTGCGCAGAAGGATAGCGGTAAGTGAAATCCTGGAAAGTGATCAGAGGCTCAGTCATGTCACTCAGCGCAGATAACCGAGCCGCCGCAACACACGCAGACCGGCAATGCCCAGCACCGCTCCAGTTGCCGAGGACAACAGAAAGGGCAAAATCAATATGCTCAAAGCCAGATCTTTACCCATCAGATAAGGCGCGACCAGCAATGCCCCGGCTGATGCGCCAATCAATCCGGTACCGATTATCTCGCCCAAAGCAGTGAAATAAATATTACGGGTATAGCGGTAGGCCAGTCCGGCCAGCACGACACCAAACACGCTGCCCGGAAATGCCAGTGGTGTACCCAAGCCGATCGCATTACGGATTAATGAGGTAACGAGGGCAACCGCCAGCCCCCACCAGGGACCGACCAATGCTCCAGCAACGACATTAATGAAATGCTGGGTGGGCGATACCTTGGCGATACCGACGGGAATGCTGATCGGAGACAAGGCAACCGCCAATGCCGCCAACGCTACGCTATAGGCGATCAGGCGGGTAGGCGGGATAGTTCCTTGCGTTGGAAAACCAGGGGAATGGTGAATCGGCATATGTAGATTTTCCTATCTGAATTTCTCCGTTTCCGGGGAATTCTCTCTGCTGAAAATAAACTCAAAGACTCGCACAACCCCGCACCGATTGCTAGACCGATTTGTGAAGCCACGATCAACTACACGAAACCCAATGAAATTTGCACCTATTTCGCTCACCGTCTGCAAGCGGATTAGACACTTTGCTGGGATTGCTTCATCGAAAAACATGCAGGACTGAATTGCCGCTATATGAGATTGGAAATTCGAAATAGGCATATGTCTTGCTTACTATGGGGTAACGATTGAATCCGTCATTTTTCCGGCAACCGCCCCGGAATTCGACCGAACGGGAGGCGATCCCACCATGGGCATCAATTTTGACCGCGCTTTAAAACTTCACGCTGAGGCCTTGAATATGCGCTCCCGGCGCACTGAGGTTGTAGCTGCAAATCTGGCGAACGCGGATACTCCGGGCTATATGGCTCGCGATTTCGATTTCAAGGTAGCCATGTCCGACGCGATGGGTGCGGAGCAATCGTTGAAGGTGACGAATGCCCGTCATCTCCAGGCTCCAGGCTCCAATGCCAATGAATTGCTTTATCGCATGCCGTCTCAGATGTCGCTGGATGGTAATACGGTGGAGACCGAGCAGGAAAAGGCTGTATTTGCCGACAATGCACTGCGCTATCAGGCCAGTTTGCGATTCCTGGGCAGCCGTATTCAAGGGCTGATGACAGCGATTAAAGGGGAATAGCCATGTCTCTGTTCCGCATTTTCGATATTTCGGGTTCGGCGCTTCATGCGCAAAGCGTTCGCCTGAATACCACCGCCAGTAATATGGCGAATATGGACAGCATTAGCAGCAGCACCTCACAGACATATCGGGCGCGAGAACCCGTTTTTGCAGCACAACTTGATGAGGCCGTAGATGGGATTGCTGGGGTCAGTGTATTGGGGATTGTAGAGAGCGATAAGCCTTTGCGGCAGGAATACCGGCCCGATCATCCCCTTGCCGATGCAAAGGGCTATGTGAATCTGCCGAATGTCAATCCGGTGGAGGAAATGGCGAATATGATTTCAGCGTCGCGCGCTTATCAGGCAAATGTGGAGGTGCTCAATACTTCCAAGCAAATGATGATGCGGACGTTGGCTTTAGGTGAATAAATGAGGTTGATGCAATGACCACTATTCAAAGCTCTACTGCGACCACTGCCAGTCAAGATACAACCCTGCCACCACCACCCAAGGACATGCTAAATCAAAGTGATTTCCTGGAATTAATGATCGCGCAGATGAAGAATCAGGACCCAACCAAACCTCTGGATGGCCAAGAGTATTTGGGTCAGCTGGCGCAATTCAGCACGCTAAACAGCATTCAGGAATTGCAAAAGTCATTTGATACCTTGGCACAATCACTGACAGCATTTCAAACGACACAGGCGACCGCTATGGTCGGCAAGCAGGCACTGGTGGAAAGCAATCGAGGCTATTACACACCGGGCCAGTCATTGGAGGGCCAGGTCATACTGCCGGCTGACGTCAGCAATTTGACGTTAAAAGTATATAGCGCCAATGGTCAATTAGTGAATACCGTCAATATGGGTTCAAAACCCGCCGGTCAAGTAGATTTCAGCCTAGGCAGTGAAACGATGGGTGCAGGCGTATATCAAGTAGTCGCTGAAGGTTTTATAGATGGCGAAGCTCAGCAATTTAGCACGCAGATTTGGAATCAGGTACAGAGTGTTGCCGTTGGGCAAAGCGGGCAAAGCTCCAGTTTGAATCTGGCCGGTGGTGCCGGTCTTGTCGATATGAACTCAGTCCGGGGCATCCGGTAATCTCTTATTCTTTTAATCTAATTCAATCTAGCTCAAGAGGGTCATCTCATGTCTCTGAATATCGCTCTGACGGGCATTAATGCCGCCAATGCCGATCTCGGTGTTGTCTCTGATAATATTGCTAATGCTAATACGACTGGTTTCAAAAAAGCCCGAGCGGAATTCGGAGATTTAGTCGACTCAATGTCAGCTCAAGGCGGCGGCTTGGGTGTACGCTTACAACGAATTACTCAAACCTTCCAGCAAGGCAGTGTCGAAACGACCGGTAATACTTTCGACATGGCAGTAGTAGGCGACGGTTTTTTTCAGGTTAACGATGGTCAAGAGGTTTTCTTCACACGTGCTGGCAGTTTTCGTGCCGATACACAAGGTTATATCGTCAATAATCTCTTGCAAAACGTACAAGGCTACACAGTCCAAGTGTCTCCGCCCACAGCAAGTTCGGAGGTTGCTCTTGGTCTAACGCTGGATGGAAGCGGGCTCATCAATGCGCCTGCAAATTTTGATGCGAATGATCCATTAACCTATAACCATGCAACAGCCATTACTGTTTATGACAGCGCGGGTTTTACTCATACTTTGCGGTCTTATTTTCTCAAAACCGCTGTTAATGCTGGCCCGCCAGCAACCACTGACTGGCAAATTTATCATAAAGTGGATAATAACCCATCAACGATAGATGGTGGGGTAATAAATTTTGATAATACTACAGGCGCAATTACAGCGACTCCTACGTTCCTATCTATTACCGGTGTGGATTTAGGAACAGGCGCAGATACCATGACTCTTAATTTAAATTATGATGATCTTACACAAGGTTCATCATTCAGTATTGTTAGCTTTACAGCGAATGGATCTCTACGCAGCCGTGAAATTACCAGTATTGTTGATGACCTGCAGATTGATTCATCGACTATGCAACCCAAAATGACGGGTACAGTAGACCTAGGAATAAATCTAAATTCCTCTGAAGAAGCACCTGTGCCAACCGCAACAGTTGAGTACACGGCATCTTTAGGGGGAGGGAGTACTCCAATAAATACTGGAGCAACCCCCTTTGATCCCACTGATCCAACAACTTACCATCATGTCAATTCACAACAGATTTATGATAGCTTAGGCGTTAATCATACCTTGCAAACCTATTTTACACTAACAACAACAGCAAATACGTGGGAGGTTCATTACACCCTCAATAATACGATTCCAATAGAGAATAACGGCGGGACAATTCTCTTTGCCTCTGGCAGGCCTGATCTAACCAATGTAACGACTCCAATTACGTTTGCAACAGCAGAGCTGGGCTCAGGGGCAACTGCCTTAACGATCACGCCTGATTTCAGCAAGGTACTGGAAGTAGCGGGAACAACCTCAGAAACAATGAGTGTCATCGCAACCAGTCCATCTGCAAATCCTAGCACCATTGATGCAACCGATATCAGAAATTACGACTACTCAACAGCACTGTCGATTTACGATAGCTTGGGTATTGATCACACGCTCAATTTATATTTCAGGAAGACAGCAGATAATTTATGGAGTGTATATCGCCAATTTACTGATGTTGAAAGCATCGCCACGCGAATTGGCAGTGTAGCTTTCGATAGCCGTGGTCTTCCAACTCAGGCTGCTGACGAAACAGGTTACATCGATCCTGATGAACCTCTCATGTTGCGGATGCCATCGGTCAGTTTTGGTAATGGCGCTGGACGGCAGAACATTGAATTAAATTTTGGCGATACCACACAGTTTGATAGTGAATCCATTACGAATAGCTTATCCCAAGATGGCTATACTATGGGCCAATTATCTAAAGTTGATGCTGATGAATTAGGAAACGTCATTGCCAGTTACAGCAATGGTGAAACCCAAATTATGGGACAAGTCGTTCTGGCACGTTTTGCCAATACCCAAGGACTCAAGCGGCAAGGTGATAATAACTGGATTGCGACCAGAGAATCAGGCCCCGCGATTATTGGCAAACCAGGTAATGGTTCATTGGGCAAGATTGTCGTGGGTGCTTTGGAAAGCTCTAACGTAGAACTCACCAAGGAACTGGTCGATATGATCAGTGCGCAGCGTAGTTTCCAAGCCAATGCGCAAGTGATTAATACAACTGGCACGTTGTATCAGGCGATTCTGAGCATCCGGTAGGGCTGAGTTAAGAATCAACCTCTCAAACACGCACGCTACCCCTCCTTACTTTGACGGAGGGGAAAGCATTTTTTAACACGATCAAGCGAGGAAAAAGCCATGTCTTTTTACACGGGCCTCACAGGCCTCAAGGCGGCTACTACCGACTTGGATACGACATCCCACAACATCGCCAATGCCAGTACGACTGGATTCAAAAATTCCCGGGCGGAATTTGGCGATTTAGTCGATAGCAACGCACCCATGGGAGGTGGTTTAGGTGTAAAGACCCAAGCTGTCAATCAATTATTCGGGCAGGGCGGCATTATTACAACGGGTAATTCGACGGGTTCTAAGCTGGATTTGGCGATTACCGGTAATGGATTTTTCCAAGTCAAAGACCCGAATACTGAAGGTGCGGTATATACCCGTGCTGGTAGTTTTTACGTCGATGTCGACGGTTACATTGTCAATAATATCGGCCAGAGACTACAAGACGGCAGCGGACCTCCAGGCACCGACTTGCAATTCACGGGCACTATGCCCGTGGACAATATCACTATCGACAAAGCAACGGGCGATATCAACGCCAGGGATGCTACAGGCGCTCCTGTCACTGCGGGTGCCCCGCTTAATCTCGTTAATTTTCCTAATGTGCAAGGGCTTAAACAAATCAGCGATACCAGCTGGCTGGAAACCACCGCATCTGGTGCGCCCACTTTTGGACTGCCTGGCAGTGGCAATCTCGGCACCCTGATGAGTGGAGCCCTGGAAAATTCCAATGTCGATCTCACTGAACAGTTGGTCAACATGATTGTCGCCCAACGCAATTTCCAGGCGAATTCTAAGACGATCACGGTCAATAATACCCTGACTGAAACCGTGACCAACATGATCCGCTAGGATTGATTAGGAGCTGAAACATGGACCGCATGCTCTATGTTGCAATGACCGGTGCCCAGCAAACCCTGCGGACGCAAGCACTCATTAGCCACAACCTGGCCAACGTCAGTACCGTAGGCTTTCGCAAGGACCTGGAAGACTTTCGCAGCATGCCGGTTTTCAGCACCGATGGAATGCCTACCCGGGTTTATTCCATGACCGAACGGCCGGGTATCGACATCACCCAAGCTAAAATCATGACCACGGGCCGGGATATGGATATCGCTATTCAAGGCGAAGGCTGGATCGCCATCCAGGCACCTGACGGCGAAGAGGCTTATACTCGCGCCGGTGACCTGCAACTGGATGTCAACGGCCAGCTCACGACCGCCACCGGCCAGCCGGTACTCGGCACTGCTGGCCCCATTGCCATCCCCCCTGCCCAGAAAATTGACATCGGTGAGGATGGGACAATCAGCATCCGTCCTCGTGGTGAGGCTTCTACCGAGATCGTGGTTGTGGACCGTATCCGTCTGGTCAAGCCCACGGCCCAAAACCCTCTGTATAAGGATGAGTATGGCTTCATGCGCACCAAGGACGGCGCAGCGGCTCCACCCGACGCCACGGTAAAACTTGTCACGGGCGCACTGGAAGGCAGCAATGTCAACCCCGCCGATATGCTAGTCAGTATGATCCAAGCATCCCGGCATTTTGAAATGCAGATCAAAATGATGAACGCAGGGCAAGAAAACGCCAATTCCTCAGATCAATTACTAAAGCTGGAATAGGAGTCTTACCATGACTGCTGCACTCTGGGTCGGCAAGACCGGCCTCGACGCTCAACAGACCCGCATGTCGGTCATCGCCCATAACTTGGCCAATGTCAGCACAACCGGCTTCAAGCGCGGCCGCGCTCACTTCGAAGACTTGCTGTACCAGAATGTCCGTCAGGTGGGTGGCCAGACCACGGAAAATACCGAGCTCCCCTCCGGATTAATGCTTGGTACTGGCGTTCGTACCGTGTCCACTGCCAAAAACTTCACTCAGGGCAACCTAATCCAGACCGGTAACAACCTGGATCTTGCCATTAATGGCCGAGGCTTTTTTCAAATTCTGCTCCCCGATGGCAACACAGCTTACACCCGCGACGGCTCTTTCCAGATCAATGCCGATGGACAAGTCGTCACCTCCAGCGGCTTTGAACTGCAACCAGCTATCACCATTCCACCCAACACCTTGAGCGTCACCGTTGGTAAAGATGGTGTCGTTAGCGCCCTGACAGCCGGCCAGACTGCGCCCGCCAATCTAGGCACGATCCAAACTGTGGACTTCATTAATCCGGCTGGTCTGCAACCGGTTGGCGAGAACCTGTTTCTAGAATCCGCCGCCAGCGGCGGACCCCAAGCTGACAATCCTGGCAATAATGGTCTTGGCTTCCTGGAGCAAGGCTCCCTGGAAACTTCCAATGTCAATGTCGTGGAAGAACTCGTCGATATGATTGAAACCCAGCGCGCCTACGAAATGAACTCCAAGGTCATCTCTGCCACTGACCAAATGCTGCAATACGTCAACAACCAGCTGTAAGACTGCCCTCATGAATAAATCCGCCACCCTCCTATTCATTCTTCTGCTATCGGGGTGCAGCGGTCTGGCCCCGCAATACGACTTCAAACCGGTCACCCCGCAGGTCATGGATGTCACTGATCCCGCGCGCCCGGCTCCTCCCGCCACCGGCGCCATTTATCAAGCTAACCGCGATCTGCGGCTGTTCGAGGATCGCACCGCCCGGCGAGTGGGCGACACCGTTGTGATCCGGTTGATCGAAAGTACCGCCGCGACCAAGTCAGCGACCACCGGCGTCAGCAAAACCAGCAATATTAATTTGCAAAACCCGGTATTGTTTGGCGCATCTTTCGGTAATCCAGCCCTTGCCGCTGGCAAAAATGACTATGCAACCACCATTTCTGGTGAGCGTGAACTCGGTGGCGAGGGCGCCAGCGACCAGAGCAACAGCTTGACCGGCAATATCTCGGCGGTGGTGACCGGCGTCTATCCCAACGGCAATTTGGCGATTCGCGGCGAGAAAATGCTGACACTCAATCAGGGCGAGGAAGTTGTGCAAATCTCTGGCGTCATCCGTCCCGAAGATATTCAAACCGACAACTCCATCCTCTCCAGTCAAGTCGCCGACGCTAAAATTACCTACGCTGGCAATGGTGTACTGGCGGATGCCAACACGGTGAGCTGGTTGGGACGGTTTTTCTTGAGTCCACTGTGGCCTTTTTAGTTTGTAAGCTTTAAGCCTGGAAAATGCGGTTTAAATTTTGCTTAAAACTATGAACCCTCAAACCAAGGTACATTCCATGTTCCGCTCACTAGCACTTTTTCTCCTGCTCGCCCTCGTGGCCCAGGGCGCTGGGGCTGACCGCATCAAAGATCTGGCTAATATCGCCGGGGTCCGCAGCAACCAGCTTATTGGTTACGGACTGGTGGTGGGCCTCAACGGCACGGGCGACCAGACCACCCAAACCCCGTTTACCGTCAAAAGCCTGAAAAGTATGCTATCCAATCTGGGGGTTACGATTCCGCCAGAAGTCAATCTGCAACTAAAAAACGTCGCTGCGGTTTCCATCCACGCCGATCTACCGCCTTTCACCAAGCCGGGCCAAACGATTGACATCACTGTTTCTTCCATTGGCAACGCCAAGAGCCTACAAGGCGGCAGTCTGTTGATGACCCCGTTGCGGGGCGCGGATGGCACGGTTTACGCGATGGCTCAAGGCAATCTTGTGGTAGGCGGCATCAGCGCTTCTGCGGCCGGCTCCAGCGTCACGGTTAATGTCCCCAGCGTCGGGCGTATCCCCAACGGAGCCACCGTCGAGCGTCAAGTTCCTGGCAAGTTTGGCGGGCGCGACGATGATCCCATTGTGCTGAATTTGCACCAAGCCGATTTCACGACCGCTGAGCGAATGGTTGCTGCCATCAACCAAGCACTTGGCGGCCAGGCCGCTCAAGCTATTGATGCTTCCTCCGTCCAAGTGCTTGGACCTGCCGATCCCAATCAGCGGGTCAGCCTGATTGCTGTGCTGGAAAACATTGAGGTTGTCCCTGCTCAGGGCGCCGCGAAGGTGATCGTTAACTCCCGGACGGGCACTGTAGTCATCGGCCAAAACGTCCAGGTCGGCCCCGCAGCGGTTTCCCACGGCAACATGACCGTCACCATCACCGCTGACCCCATCGTTAGTCAGCCGGCACCGTTTTCCGGTGGACGGACTGCCGTCGTTCCCAACGCCAATATCTCTGTCAATCAGGAAAAAAAACCGATGTTCCTATTTAATCCTGGCGTTGCATTGGATGACATCGTACGGGCCGTCAATCAGGTCGGCGCTTCTCCCACCGACCTGATCGCCATTCTGGAAGCGCTCAAAGCAGCTGGCGCTCTTAAAGCTGAACTTATCGTCATTTGAGTAATGTGAATCATGACCAGCCTCTCATGGAAAACCCTCTCGTTGCTCGGTAGCATGCTGGTGATCGCCATCGGCCTGCAAGCAGGCGGGATTAAAATCATGATGAGCCTGAACCAGCCCAGTGAACTGGCTGCTAAGACATCGAATACAGACCATGCAAAATCCCTTGCACGACCTTCAAAACCAGACACCAGTGTCACAGACCCCCCCCATTTAGCTGGATTAAACAGTAAGGCTGAACCAGAACATACGCCAGCGCCTGCTCCAAGCGCCGAAAGCCATTCGCCAAGACCCATTGCGGAGCCGATGCCGGTACCGGCGCCAGCGCTGGCGCCAGCGTCCAATATTCCACCGCCGATTGAACTGGAACCCAAGGCATCTGCTGAAACACCAAGCGATGCTCCTCACGAGACGCCACCCGCACCCTCAGTAGAGGCGGCCACGTTAACCTCCAGAATCCCCCCGCCAATTGAACTGGAGGCGGCATCCGCCAACACTCTCCTAGAGCCGGATTGGCTGGAAGCTCGCGATCCCAACCATTACACCGTACAGCTTTACAGCGGCAAGGACTTGGACAAGCTTCGGGAAATTGCTGTATCAGAATCAATCACTACGGTTGAGCCAAAAGCGTATTTCATGACACCTAGCCGCTCTGGCCCCTGGTATTCACTCGTGGTTGGCGACTATCCGGATTTTAATGCAGCGCAAAATATCGCCACGAAAATTGCCGCTCAATCCGGATCAATCAAACCCTGGATTCGCCGTTTTAGCGAGATTCAAGCCCGAATGCGCTAGAAAGATGAGAGGAGTCTGATCATGATCACTGCAAACGACTCGGCATTTGTCTATACAGATATGCAGGGGCTGTCGGATCTGCGGCGCAAAGCCCAGCAAAATTCGCCCGAAGCGATCCGTGCAGCAGCCCAGCAATTTGAAGCGGTGTTCATCCAGATGATGCTGAAGAGCATGCGCGATGCTAATCCAGGCGATGGCGGATTGCTGGACAGCGATCAGACCCGCTTTTACCGTGAGATGTTTGATCAGCAGTTAGCTCTGAATATGGCTCAGCAAGGAAAATTAGGATTGAGTGACGCTATCGTCCGGCAACTCAGCGGCCATCAAGCGGATTCCCCAATCCCGCCAACCTCACCAGCCATGATGGGTGATCCGCTCGCAACCCTGAGTCAGGTACAACGCATCCGCTCCAGTATCAGAATGCCTTCACCCGCACCTCTTCCTAAACCAACGCCTTTCGTGGCGCCAGCCAATGCTGCAAATCAATCCTATCCCATCGATGATGCGCCCTTTGAACCGTCATCGCCGGTTGCCTTTGTGCGACGGATGTGGTCACACGCCCAGGATGCCGCACGCCAACTGGGCGTTGCTCCGGAAGTGCTGATCGCCCAGGCGGCTCATGAAACCGGTTGGGGCAAATCGGTACCACGCTTTGCCGATGGACGTACCAGCCACAACCTGTTCGGTATCAAGGCCCACCGGGGCTGGCAAGGTGATCGGGTGGTTAACTCCACCTTTGAATTTGTGAATGGCGTTGCGGTCCGGCAGAAAGACGGGTTCCGCGCCTATCAATCCTACAGAGAAAGCTTCAACGACTATGTGAATTTCTTGCAAGTCAACCCTCGCTATCAGGAAGCGCTGACCCAGGTGGACGATGGCGCAGCTTATCTGAAAGCCTTGCAACAAGCAGGTTACGCGACCGACCCCAAGTACGCCTGGAAAATCCTGGGCTTGATGAATGGTCCCTCGTTCGACAAGGCGCTGGCAACACTCAAGTCAGCCAGTGCCGGGCCGATAGAATAAGTGAAGCGTTAATTATCTGGAGGCCCGCAAGGGAACATTTATGGTCGATATCCTTCGTACTGCCGTCAGCGGGCTAACAGCTTTCCGCGCTGCGATGAGCGCTACTGGCCACAATGTCGCCAATGTTAATACCCCATACTACAGCCGGCAGCGGGTGGAGCTGGGAACACCACTCCCCGAGAAGCATTCCTATGGTTACATGGGACGTGGCGTGGATATCGAGAGCGTCGCTCGATCCTACGATGATTTTGTGATGAAGCAGTTGCGCGGTCACAGTAGCGGTGTCAGCCAGTATGAAAAGCTCAATGACCTAACCGGGCAGATGAGCGCTCTGCTGGGTGATACTGATGTCGGCCTGACACCTGATCTGGAAGCTTTTTTTGGTTCACTGCAAGATTTGGCGGATGCCCCGGCCTCTATCACGGCTCGACAGGTGTTTCTGGACGAAGCACAAACCCTGACGACGCGGATTCAGGATATCGATAGCGCCCTGAGCAGCTTGCGCGATTCCGTCGATACTAGCATCCGCAACGCAGTGACGACGATTAATGATCTAACAGCCGGTATCGCCCAAATCAACCGGGACATTGCCCAGGCACCCGATTTTGCGACTAATCCGCCTAACGACTTGCTCGATAACCGTGACCGGATGCTGGTGGATTTGTCCAAACTGGTGGGCATACAGGTCGTCAATCAAGATGATGGCAGCCTCAATATTTTCATGGGCGGCGGCCAGCCCTTGGTCGTAGGCGTCAATGCCTACTCATTGGAAGCCGTGGAATCTGGCTTCGATCCCCAAGAAATCACCGTGCGTCTGCAAGGTCAGGCAGAAGGCAGCGACCTGGAGCGCTATATCACCAGCGGCGAACTGGGTGGATACTTCGAGTTTCGCCGCACCATCCTGAATCCGGCACAGGATGGGCTGGGATTGCTGGCGATGGGTCTGGCTGAGACCTTTAACGATCAGCATGAGAAAGGTATGAACCTGGATGGTGAATTGGGGAGCGCGCTTTTTAGCGCAGGAAGCCCGCAAGTCTGGCCGCACACCAAAAATGATGCCACCAGTGCAGCAATCTTCACCGCCACTGTGACTGATTCAACCAAGCTGGTCCGCTCGGATTATGAAATTCTCTATGATGGCGCCAATTACACAGCGACACGGTTATCGGATAATCAAACCATTCTCGCCAGCGGGAACTTAGCCGCGTTAAATGTAGAGCTAGACAAAGAAGGATTGAATCTTACCCTGATCAGCGGCTCCCTGACGGCTGGAGACCGTTTCCTGGTTCAGTCCACCCGTAATGGCGCGTCAAGCCTTGATCTGCGTATCACCGATCCACGCAAGGTCGCGACTGCCGCGCCCATTATTACCAATAGCCAGGCGGATAATGTCGGTTCGACGAGTATCTCGCCAGGTGCTGTCACCGACGCGGCTAATTCCGCTTTACAAAATACTGTCAGAATTCAATTCACCAGTGCCAACACTTTTGATGTGCTGGATCTCACCGCGGGAACGGCTCTAGCGACGAATGTAGGCTATGTCAGCGGCAGTCCATTGACCTACAACGGCTGGGAAGTGACGATCACCGGTTCGCCGCAAGGCAGTGTCAGCGGCTCGCCGATTACTGCTGCTGCTGATCCTGCGAATGTGGGAACGGCGGCTATCGCGCCGCCAGCAGTGAATGATATCTATGATGCTAATTTGCTTAATAAGATCGAGATCCGGTTCACCAGCGCCACTCAATTTGATGTGTTCGATGTGACCCAAGGCACAACCCTGGCCAGCGGCATGAGTTATACCAGTGGCGGCAATATCACCTATAACGGCTGGACAACGCAGATCACTGACGACCCTGGCCCTCCTTCCAGCACACCGCAAGCTGGCGACATCTTCCAAATCAAGAATGACGGTGATGCATTCCAGATCATGAATAACCAAGGCGGCATCGGCGACAACCGCAATGCGCTGGAGTTGGTGAAACTGGAAACCAAACAGCAGCTGATGGGCGGCAATAACTATCGAGGTGTCTACTCGCAGATGATCGCTGAGGTCGGCGCCCAAGGCCGGCGGGTTGAAAATACCCTGGTGTCTCAGGAAGCCCTGCTTGAACAATCCACGCTAACGCGCGAATCAATTTCCGGGGTAAATCTGGATGAGGAGGCCGCCAATCTAGTGCGCTTCCAGCAAGCCTATGAGGCTGCCGCTCAAATTATCCAAACCTCCAATGCACTGTTCTCAACTCTGCTAGAAGCAGTCAAGGGCTAATCATGCGTATATCTACCAGTATGATTTACCGGCAAGGGGTCAAATGGATGAACGACCATCAAGCCGGCCTGGCTAAGGCACAAGCCCAGATCAGCAGTGGCCGCAAACTTTTGAAACCGTCTGATGATCCGACCAACAGTGCCCGGTTAATGGATCTGCACAAGCAGATCAAGCTTAACGAGCAATATGGGCGAAACATCATCATTGCCAACGGCCGGCAAAGCGTCGAAGAAGTTGCTGTGCAGGAAAGCACCGATATCCTGCAACGGGCGCGAGAACTCACCATTCAGGCCAATAATGCTGCGCTGACTTCGGAAAACCGGCAAACCATCGCCCTGGAAGTCCAGCAATTACGTGAGCAACTTTTAGATACTGCCAATGCCAGGGATGCTGATGGCGCTTATTTATTTGCGGGCTTTAAGGAGCAAAGCCAGCCGTTCACCAAAACCGCGGGTGGCGATGCTATCTACAATGGTGATCAGGGGCAGCGTTCGCTGCAAATTGGCCCCTCACGGCAGGTGCCAGTCGGCGATACGGGCGATAGCGTATTCATGCTCATCCGCAACGGCAATGGCCAGTTCCGCACCAGCTTGGCTGCTGATAATACTGGTAATGGCACAATCACCGTTGGCAGCATTGCAAATCCTACTGAGTTCCAAAATGATTTCATGGGAGGCAACTATCCTTACACCATTGAATTCAGCGTGACAGCCGCGCCCAATGATCCAACCCCTAGCGATTTAACCGATCCGCCGCCGCCGATCACCAAATATCGGATTTTGGATGCGAGCGGTACTGAGGTGGTTCCATTGACTCCGTTAGCCGCCGATGATTCCTACCAAGGCGAAACGATATCTTTTAACGGCATCGAGGTTGCTGTCGAAGGCCATCCCGATGATGGCGACCGGTTTATTATCAAGCCTGCAGAGAATCAGAGTGTTTTCAAAACACTAGATAACCTGATCAACACCTTGGGAAATCCGGACAACACCGCCTCTGATGTTGCTGTGCTCACCCAGGGTTTGAACAACGCACTAACGGATATCGATCAGGCTTTGCTAAATCTCAATCAGGTACGGGGACGCATTGGCAGCCGGATGAATGCATTGGATACTCAAGAAGAGGTCAATCAGAATTTGAATTTGCAACTGCAAAATCTGCAATCTGATATCGGTTCAACGGATATCGCCGAGGCTGCATCGCGCATGAGTCAGGAGCTTTTGGCCCTGCAGGCTTCGCAGCAATCGTTCGTTAAGATTCAAAATCTTTCTCTATTCAATCACTTGAGGTGATTATTCTGAATAAGATCCTGGTAAAAACAACATGACACGAAAGATGAAGCGCTGCTGGTTAGGCGGATTGCTAAGTGGTGCGTTAATAACTCTCTCAGTCACCCCTTATGCTGAGGAAATCGGTAGCGTCGATACTGCCTTCCAATGGCTTGGGCCGAACCACAAGATCGTCATCGAAGCCTTCGACGATCCTAAGATCGATGGCGTCACCTGCTATGTCAGCCGTTCCCAAAAAGGCGGCGTCAAAGGTGGTTTAGGATTAGCCGAGGATACTTCCGATACCTCCCTTGCCTGCCGGCAAACCGGCCCCATCAACGTCAAGGAAAAATTTAAGGACGGCGAGGAAGTATTCACCGAGCGGCGCTCATTGGTGTTTAAGAAACTGCGTGTCGTGCGTTTTCTCCATACACAACGTAATACCCTGGTCTATCTGGTCTATAGCGACAAACTGATCGAAGGCTCACCCAAAAACTCACTTTCAGCAGTGGCGATGATGCCTTGGGGTAATCAACCTCCGAAGACAGCACCGTAACACTGTATTAAAATTAATTTTAACAAATAGTTATTAAGACAGAAGTCCTCCTTGCAGGCGACACTCCGCCAAGCTCATTGAAACCCTGCGCTTACACTCAATGAATTGATTTTAGAAATCGCCGTTGCGATTTCTCGTTACACAGTGTGTCCCAAATTGACCGTTTGCCAGTCACAAGGTAACTTACACGCTTATCTAAAGTGGACAGGTAGGCATGTCAGCCAAAAAATCCCCCCCTATTCCCTTCGAAGCAGCGCTTGCAGAACTGGAAAATCTAATTGGTCAACTTGAGCAAGGCGAATTGAGCCTTGAGGAAACCTTGAAGCGTTTCGAGCAGGGCGTCAGCCTGGTGAAAAACTGCCAAACGGCTCTGCAATGCGCGGAACAAAAAGTTGAACAAGTGCTGGAACAACACGGACGGCTGGAAACCCTGCCATTTGCCGAAACGGTGGATTAACGCAATGGCAGCGGAATTGATCAAAACTTATCAAACCCGCGCTGAACAGGTGCTCGACCAGCGCCTGCCAGCAGCCAGCCTGCATCCCAGCAATTTGCACCAAGCCATGCGTTATGCGGTTCTGGGCGGTGGCAAACGCATCCGGCCGGTGCTGGTTTACCTCGCTGGCCATGCCGTTAGCGCATCTCTGGACATGTTGGATGGTCCGGCTTGCGCAGTGGAGTTCATTCACGCATATTCCCTGATCCACGACGACTTGCCAGCGATGGATAACGACGACCTCCGTCATGGCCAGCCGGCCTGCCACAAAGCATTTGGCGAGGCACTGGCGATTCTGGCCGGTGATGCTCTACAGGCGCTCGCTTTCCAGGTGCTCGCGCAAGACCCGGCAATGATCCCAAGCCCAGCTATCCGCTTACAGATGCAAGGGATATTGGCCCAGGCGGCTGGTTCCCGGGGCATGGCTGGCGGGCAGGCTATCGATCTAGCCGCCACCGGCCAGGAACTGACCCTGGCGGAATTGGAGAACATGCATATCCACAAAACCGGGGCACTGATTCGCGCCAGTGTACTCATGGGCGCACTCAGCCAGCCTGCGGTCGAGTCCACGATTCTCGAACGGCTGGATCGCTACGCCAAATGCATTGGATTAGCATTTCAGATCCAGGACGATATCCTTGACGTGATGGGCGATACTATAACCTTGGGTAAAACCAGCGGCGTGGATCGGGTACTCAATAAACCAACCTATCCGGCATTGTTGGGGGTGGAGGGCGCGCGTGAACATGCCCGGATACTCTATGAGGAAGCACTGGCAAGTTTAGAATCACTGGACGGCAACGCTGATCCACTACGCAGGATCGCCGCCTATATCGTCGAGCGCGCCTACTGAAGCTTTTAAGCGCCTCACCCTTAAGAATCTCATGTCGTCCACCTATCCATTGACGATACCGCTTACCGACACGGACCTTGTTACGATGCCCTCCACTGGATCCGCCTTTCCATTGCTGGAACAAATCGATACTCCCCTAGATTTGCGTTGCTTGCCGGAGACACGCCTACCCGCGCTGGCCGAAGAGTTGCGTGAGTTCCTGATCCAAACCGTGGCGCGCACCGGTGGGCATTTCGCCGCCAATCTGGGTACCGTCGAATTAACCATCGCCCTCCATTATGTCTTTAACACCCCAGAAGACCGGCTGGTCTGGGATGTGGGCCATCAGACCTACCCGCACAAGATTCTGACTGGCCGTCGCGAGTATATGCATACCTTGCGGCGCAAGGATGGCATCGCTGGTTTTCCGAAACGCTGCGAGAGCCCTTATGATACCTTCGGGGTCGGTCATTCGAGCACCTCACTCAGCGCGGCGCTGGGAATGGCGATCGCTGCCGGACAGACAGGCAGCGATCGTAAAATTGTCGCTATCATTGGTGACGGAGCGATGACCGCCGGGATGGCCTTCGAGGCGCTGAATCATGCCGGTCATCTCAAGAATGATTTGCTGGTGGTGCTCAATGACAACGAAATGTCGATTTCGCCGAATGTCGGCGCGCTATCGGCGCATCTGACTAAACTGCTGTCCGGTCAATTATTCTCGACGGTGCGCGAAGGTGGCAAAAAAGTGCTCAGCCATATGCCGCCAGTGCTGGAAGTCGCCCGCCGTGCCGAGGAACACGTTAAGGGCCTGTTTGCGCCAGAGGGAACGTTATTCGAAGAGTTAGGCTTCCACTACTTTGGTCCGGTGGACGGGCACGACCTGCCGACCCTGGTGCAGACCCTGCGTAACTTGCGGGCGCTCAAGGGACCACGCCTGCTGCATGCCGTGACCCGCAAGGGTAAGGGTTATCCCCAGGCTGAAGAAGAACCCGTCGATTATCATGGGGTTGGCGCTTTCGATCCAGCCCGCGGCTTGCAACCGGCCAAGCCCAGCGGACTGACCTATACCCAAGTGTTCGGTGAATGGCTGTGCGACATGGCTGCCCAGGATGAGCGGCTGGTCGGCATCACCCCAGCCATGCGTGAAGGCTCGGGGCTGGTCGAGTTTTCCGAACGCTTTCCGGACCGCTACTTCGATGTCGCCATTGCCGAGCAACACGCGGTAACCTTGGCGGCAGGGCTGGCCTGCGAAGGACTCAAGCCGGTTGTGGCGATTTATTCCACCTTTCTGCAACGCGCCTATGATCAAGTGATTCATGACGTAGCGCTGCAAAATCTGCCGGTATTATTTGCGATCGACCGTGCTGGTTTGGTGGGACCCGACGGACCAACCCATGCTGGCAGCTTCGATTACAGTTATCTGCGTTGCATTCCCAATCTAGTGATCATGGCGCCAGCCGATGAAAATGAGTGCCGACAGATGCTCTACACTGGCTTCCAGCTGAACCAGCCTGCAGCGGTGCGCTACCCGCGCGGCAAAGGACCGGGGGTGATTCCAGAGCAGGCGATGCAGCCATTGCCGGTTGGTCAGGGCGAGGTCCGGCGGCGCGGCCGGAATTTAGCCCTGCTGGCATTTGGCGATCGAGTCGCGGTCGCGGAGGCAGTGGCGGAACGCCTGGACGCCACCGTAGTCAATATGCGCTTTATCAAGCCGCTGGACGAAGCATTGATTGTGCAGATGGCTGCCGGGCATTGCGAGCTGGCAACACTGGAGGATAATACAGTGGCCGGTGGCGCAGGTAGCGCGGTCAGCGAATGTCTGGCACAGCGCGGCATCTTAATTCCGGTTTTGCATATCGGCTTGCCTGACCGCTTTGTCGAACAAGGCGAGCGAGCGGAATTGCTGGCCGAATGTGGTTTAGATATCGATGGCGTATTACAACAACTGGCTAACTGGCGTAAGTTGCCTGATAGTTGAGCGCGATCATCGGGAATTAACGACTCGATCCATTATCCAATAAGGATGTCAGCCTCCGGGTGTAAATACCGAAGCGCATTATCATGGGAAGAGTTAAGGTGAACGCTTACCTTGAGAGGATTGCATGAAGCCATTGATCATAAGTTCCGCGGCTATGTCCACGGTGATCCCTATTCCAGACGTGCAGAACAGTGCCGATACCCGCCGCTTAGCGATCAACAAAGTGGGGATCAAAGATATCCGTCATCCCGTCCGGGTTCGCGACCGCAGCGGAGGTGAACAACATACGATCGCGACTTTCAACATGTATGTGAACCTGCCTCATAACTTCAAAGGGACTCACATGTCGCGGTTCGTGGAAATCCTGAATGTGCCGGGACGCGAGATTTCCGTGGATTCCTTCAAGGATATGCTGGCAGAAATGACCGAGCGGCTGGAAGCCGAATCCGGGCATATCGAGATGACCTTCATCTACTTCGTCAATAAAGTGGCGCCCATTTCCGGTGTGGAGAGCTTGATGGATTATGAGGTGACGTTCATCGGCGAGATCCGCAATGGACAGCCTGCTATGAATCTTAAAGTGGTGGTGCCAGTCACCAGTTTGTGTCCTTGCTCGAAGAAGATTTCTCGATATGGCGCCCACAATCAACGTTCTCACGTTACGCTTAACGTGCGTGTGAAGGATTTCCTGTGGATCGAAGATATGATCGATCTAGCCGAAAAAGAAGCGTCCTGTGAGCTATATGGACTGCTCAAGCGGCCAGATGAGAAGTATGTAACGGAACGGGCTTACGAAAATCCTAAATTCGTCGAAGACATGGTGCGTGATATCGCTACCAAGCTGAATCAGGACGACCGGGTAGCGGCATATGCGGTGGAGTCGGAAAACTTCGAATCTATTCATAACCACTCGGCTTACGCCATGATCGAGCATGACAAGGAAATTGAAGCGTAATACTGTTGCCGATGGCCGACTAACGATTTGATTTGGAGGGATCCCGCCGTGCTGACATTCCAGGCTGGCCAAAATCTGTCCCTGAGCCAACAGAACCCCGGTATCCAGCACGTTGAGCTGAACCTGAGCTGGGAGCCTGCTGACGGTCCTCAGATACTGGACGCCAGCGCTTTTGCTCTAACTGAGCAGGGCACAGTGCGTGATGACGGGGACTTCATCTTCTACAACCAGCCGGTGTTGGCCGGCAACGGGATTACGCTTCAGGACAATGGTCAGCAATTTGCCATATGCCTTGCTGATCTGCCCGCTGCTATTGCCCGGATTGCGATAACTGTAGCGCTGGATGCCGGGGAAGGCCAATCGATGGCGATTCTCCGCCAGATCCGTTTGGAGTTACGCAACGGCAGTAATGGAACCGGAATCGCCAGCTTCACGCTGGACACCACCGGCATGATCGAAACTGCGATTATCCTGGGCGAACTTTACCGTCGCCGTTCCGAATGGAAGTTCCGGGCGGTGGGCCAGGGTTTCGCTGGCGGCTTGGCCGCATTGGCCCGTCATTTTGGCGTGGATGTCAGTGATGAAGCGGAACCGGCGTCTCCCCAGCCCAGCCCGATGCTGGAAGAGGCGGTGCCTTCCGCATCTCCTGTGTCTGAATCCGGATCGACCGTGCCCCCCTCTTCCAGCCCTCCCTCACCAGGAGAAGGTGCATCTCCTGCCCTTAAGATTGAATCTCCAGATCCCGCGCCCCTAAGCGGAGGAGTCCTGGGGGGAAGGGACGCCGCGTCCAGCGATCAGCTTAGCGCGCGTTGCCGTGAGCTTGAACACGTCGGTACCGGGTTTCTCAACTGGCTAACTGAACATCATGAACGGGTAGGGCAGGAAAAAGCGGGCTTGACAAAAGAGTTTCGCCGCCTGGTCGCTCAGGCCCGGCGGCTTAATCAGGCGGTGCAACGTCCGATGTGCGCTGGCGTGTTTGGCCCTAGCCAGTCAGGCAAATCCTATCTGATCTCCGCACTGGCCCGCAAAGGCAATGCGCCGCTACTGGCAGATTTCGCCGGCCAGAAGATTGATTTCATCCGTGATCTCAACCCCGAAGGTGGACGCGAGTCCACCGGGCTGGTGACTCGTTTTACCCTGCAAACCATCCCCGGCGTTACACCGGCAGCACCGGTGCAAATGCGGCTGTTGACTCAGACCGATCTCGTCAAGATGCTTGGCAATACCTACTACGCCGATTGTGACCACAGTGATGACGAGCCGTTGAGCCAGACCCGGTTGAATGAACTGCTGACCGGGCTGGTCTCATTCGCACAGACTTCGCCAGTGGACCCGCTAACTGCTGAGGATGTTTTCGACCTGCAAGCCTATTTCGAGCGCTATTTTAAGGGTCAGGAGCGGGTGCGCTTGCTGCGGCATGGCTATTGGGAACAGGCTGCGCAACTGGCCCCCCGGTTGCGGATTCAGGATCGTGCCCGCCTGTTTGGCATTATCTGGGGTGACGTGGATGCATTCAGCCAGCTTTATATCCGCTTGTATAACGGCTTGCAGGGTCTTAACTTCGCGACTGACGCCCAAGCCGGATTGGAGGCATTGATTCCTCGCGAACAGAGCATTATCGATGTGCAAACGCTCAAGAGCCTGGGAACAGGCAGCGGCGGGACGTTGACCTTAACCGGAACCAATGGGGCGCGAGTCACACTGCCTCGCAGCGAGGTTGCTGCATTGATCGCTGAATTGCGCATCGTCATTAGCGAACAACCCTGGGACTTCTTCCAGCATACCGACTTGCTAGATTTTCCCGGTGCCCGCTCCCGTGAGCAAATCAAAGACCTGCCGGCATTCCTGCAAGGCAACGATGCCCTGCAAAGCCTATTTCTGCGCGGCAAAGTGGCCTACCTGTTCGAGCGCTATTGCGCTGAACAGGAATTGACCAGCATGTTGCTGTGCATTGGCCCCAGCAATCAGGAAGTCAAGACCCTGCCGGAAATGGTTTACGATTGGGTGATCAGCACCCACGGTGCTACGCCGGAACAGCGGACGCAACAACCAACCGCCTTGTTCCTAGTGTTAACCAAATTCGATATGGAGTTCGAGGAAAAAGCGGGCGAGCGCTCCCCAGAAGGGCGCTGGACCACCCGGCTGGAAAGCTCCCTGCTCAACTTCTTCGGTAAACAGCACGAGTGGCCACGCCAATGGGATGTCCAGGGCTGTTTCCGTAACAGCTACTGGTTGCGCAATCCCAATTTCAAAGCCAAACATATGTTTGACTATGATGAGAGCGGTCGCGAGCTTGGCATCCGTCCTGGTGAGAAAAGCCGCATCGAAATGTTCCGCACGGCCTTTCTCCGGGATCAAAACGCCAACCGTCATTTTCGCAATCCTACCGAGGCATGGGATGCAGGCTTCACCCTTAACGACGGCGGCGTCACCTATCTGGCGCAAAGTCTACGCCCATTGTGCAATCCTGAACTCAAGCGCCAACAACTAACCGGGCAGACCCTGCAACTGCGCGAGCAGATGGCCGAACGCATCGGCCATTACCATGTCAGCGATAATCCGGAACAGGAATTGGAGAAACGTCTGGAAGCGGCCCGGCAAGTAGCCGCCCGGTTGATTGACTGTGCCGGTGAGCAACGTTTCGGCGAGCTACTGCGTTCTTTGCAAACCGATAGTGATGATTTGGAAAGCATCTACTACCGCATTGAAACCCGGTTGCCTGATGAAACACAGGCCGCTGGCGCCCCTACCATCGGCACGGCGGTGGATACCCAGAAGATGAAGGTACTGCTGGGACTCAGCACCTCCGGCGATAAGACGCAGGAAGAAACCCGCAAAGATGATGCAGCATTATTTGCCCGCGAAGTGGTGGCGGAATGGATGCGGGATTTGCAGGATTTAAGTGGTGACAAATCGCGTTGCGACTACTATCGGGTGCCTGAGGCGTTGATGGCTGAATTTGTAAAGGAATTAATCAGCGGTGCGCAACGCTTGAAGCTAGAAGATCAAATTGTGGCACAGACGAGGCGTGTAACTGGATTTCGAATGAAATTCGAGCAGATTGTCACGTTGCCAGCCCGGTTGACTGCAAACTTATTGAATCGTTATGTGGATTTTTTGGGCTATGACGCTCTGGCGCTGGATAAACGGCCCTTGTTATCGTTAGAAAACGGCCCGCGACCGGTGTTCCCGCCGCGAGCGGTACCGCAGGGTGGCCCGCAATTGAGCGAACGGCAATCCACTTATGACCAAGATTACTACACGGACTGGATTCGCGCCTACCTGGACCTGGTGGAGCGCAACGCCCGGTTCCATGACGGCGCGGAAGTCGATCTAGCGGCAAACCGGCATTTAGGTGCATTATTGACGCAACTCCATTCGGCAGCGGCTTGAGTGAAAAGCCTATAGGCCGCAATCGCATGAGTACTCCGCATCTTTCCGCTTGATTGGCAGAATGTGTGGAAGGCGAAAAAAGCATTCTTGCGTTGCCGGATTTTAAACACCCGCATTCTTCAAGGATGCTTGCCTTTTATTTTGGATAGGATCGGGATC
>ERZ795053.535-NODE-535-length-48951-cov-7.602094_pt1 | contig 48951 bp, 17 predicted proteins | sample MGYA00375137_ERZ795053 | MGnify/ENA primary metagenome ERZ795053 (study PRJEB30182, sample SAMN05720284) | activated sludge metagenome | isolation source: Anaerobic digester | place: Hong Kong | collected 2014-12-17 ...
TAGACCAAAATATTCCGATGAGGTCATCCCCGGTAAAATTTCAAATTGTTTGTCCCAGGTTACTCCGCCATCTATTGATCTTGAGTACAACACCGCACCATCTAAACCCATATAAATAGAACCAGCATTAGAAACAGGCCAGGTATTGACCAACATATGAATTGTATTGTTATCAGTACCTGATGTGATGGTCCGGTTCCAACTAATTTCTGTATCAGTGGTAGGTCCTTCGAAAACGGATTCTGTCCAATTTCCGGTTCCTTTAACTGGCCTTGTGGATAAAATCAAGGTCCCCGCTGAAAAATCATGCGAAACTACCATTTCTCCAGTTTCTCCCCAGGGAGTGTAGGAGGGCCAACCCGTTCTTAAACTCTCAATTCTGGATAAAGGTAATGGTTCCCACTCCCAACCGGCAAAATAATTATATCCTGTTCCTCTATCTGCAAATCCCGGGTCATCAAATCCCATGGTCCAGGTTGCTCCTATCGTTCCGTCTTCATAAATATAAAGTCGGTTTTGAGTACTGGCATTTGATTGGAGATCGTAAACTGTACTGCCAATCAAGGCTTCAACGGCAGTTGTATAAGGTGATAATTCAAAATTTATGTTAGTCGTTTGTCCGGAGATTATAATTGCATTTTCTGACTGTTGAAAATAACCTGCTTTTTCGCATATAACATTGTAGGTTCCCTCAGGGATATTGGCTATTGAATAAATCCCCTGGGCATTCGAGTTTGCAGAATATGCTGTTCCTTCCACAATTATGAGGGCTCCTTCGATTGGATTGGTAGTATTCCCGTCTGTCACAATTCCCTGCACCATTCCTGCTTCCGGAATTATTAAAATCTGGTCTTTTGGATAATCAAAGTATATAAAATTGTTATCTGTATATGGATCTAAATCCCCCCTTACAGCCAAACCTGGTTCATTATCCTCCTGAAAAATAAAATGAAGTCCTCCGTCAGATGTTTGTGAACAGGAAGGAAATACACATTCGGAAAAAATATACATTAAATCGGAGGTAATATGCTCGAAATCACCCCACACATTTGATCCGGATGCAAGGCCACGTGCCCATAGATGCCGGTAATCCTGAACGCCATTATTAAAGGTTTCTGTTACGGAAGAATATACCAGATATACATTATTCAGTTCATCCAATACCAGTTGAGGTTGACTTGATGTACCTACATAATAGAGCCCAACTTGACCGAGAATGTCCAGTTCGCCATTATTATTAATATCCTGCATCCATCCCACGAGGGTATAATTATCAATCAATTCACTTTCAGAATCACCATACGGACTTAATGCATTTAAATTATCGGTATAAGTTGGTAAATCTTCATTCCAGTATGCAATTCCATCTACAAGCGGAAACCAGTATTCCTGTCCGCCATCGCAATATGCCCGGTTAATACCAAAAGCGACATGGATCTTTCCGCTGTTGTCCATTGCAAGGCTGTGAGCTCCGTCTGCACAGTAAAAAGTATCTGTTTGATAAGGATTCCCCGGATCCCACAGCGGATAAGGATGCTGCCAAATCTCGGTTCGAGTCCATGTATCACCGTTATCTGTTGATTTTATCAGTACAAGGCCTTTCCAATCTTCGCCGTATAATATGGCTACAGTATTACCACTTGCAAAAATCTCATAAGTATCGCCACTTATACCGGTAAAATAGTCGGAATTTAATCCATCTAAAACCACATGACTTATGTCCCAACTAGCGCCTCCATCATTTGATCTTGAGTATACCAGCGCACCATCCTGACCCTGATAAACATTTCCTCCATTGGCTACTGGTGTAGTTAACGCAATCAAATGAATGGTTTGCTGATTGGTGCCGCCTGTTGTCATCCTCGGCCATAACAGGCCATATGCTCCGCTGGGTGGAGTAATGTTTGTTTCCTGCCAACTGCCAACACCTTTTACTGCTCGGGTTAGCAAGTCTAAACCGGTTAAGGAAGCGCCCGAATAATGCGAAACAACTATTTCGCCATTGGTCCCCCATGGTGCGTAGGAGGGCCAACCAGATCGGCCGGATTCAATACGGCTTACTGGGAAGTTTCCCCAGGAGGATGAATTAAAATAATTGTAACCGGTTCCTCTGTCGGAAAAAGCGGTTTCGTTTATCCCGTATGTCCAGGTTCCACCCACCGTTCCATCAGGGAATAAGTGTATCCTGTTTTGACAACTTGAATTACTTTGAAGGTCATAACGTGATACGCCAATTTGATCTCCATCGACCTTTATTGAATTTGGTGAATAGGTCGCGTCTGAGTTTTCTGTTTCAGCAATGGAATATTTTGCATTTTTAAAAGTAAGATTTCTGATTGCTTTTGATGGAATAACATGTTGCGAAATTCCAAATAAGGTGAAAGTGCATGCTAAGCACAACAGGTAAATTCTCTCTTTCATGATAATTGCTTTTAAGTTTTTATAAAATGATTCTTTCGTTTAATCTTAGTTTACATTTTTAGGATTAAAATTTTAAAAATGCAGCCAAGTTTGGATTATTCCCGAATCTCAAAATTAAACAAATATCGCGTCGATTCCAACGCGATATTCATTTTAGAATTAATTTAAATAAGAGAACAGTTATGGTCCCGAATTTACTCCGGTACCTGTGAACGGTATCCTTCCGTAGTTGTTTTGGACGGTGTTTGGCCACCGCTGCCGAGGTTTACTTTCCATATATTTGTTTCATCCGTATTCTGTACAATGCCATTCAGGTCAAAGTCTCCTCCTTTGTAGCCCGATTGGCCCAGGTCAATTTTCCAAACGGCTGTCTCATCGGTATTTTGGATAATACCATTGCCATTACCGTCGCCTGCTATCATACCCCAAATACCTGGCTCAAGTAGCTTATGACCATTGATGCCTCCGTAAACCTGGTTTTCACCAATTGTAAAATCATAGGAATAGATGCCACCCGATTCGATTAAATGATAATTCGACATGATACCCAGGTGATTGCGCTGGAAAATGACAACATAGAGATTTTGTGTTATCGTTGCCGGGAAGCTCAGGTTGCCTGTTCCATCCGGACCTGTGATAGTTCCATCATTCAGCAGGAATCCGGCTTGCTCTCCAATGATTGTAGCGGAAGTGGCATTTTCGGGTAAATCTGCATCACGTAACTGAACCAGCACCCAGTCAACCACATCCACTGGAACTGATGGTACACTCTCGCCTCCATCGTATAGCCAAACCGGGGCATCTTCGCCGTAGTATGGAAGAGGTGGATTATAAGGTTGGCCGGTTGGGATATGGTTGCCTGTATTCAAATTGGTTGACATGAAGTGTGAAACTGCGTCATATGGACCTTCGAGGAAAACTTTCAAATCAACAAGAACATGCGTTTGGGGAAACTGGTATTCATAAGCACCCATATCCACCCGGTTATTTGAAATTCGGGGATTACCACCTAAATCGAGTTCAGGAAGGTTCATCCCTGTGGTATCTGCTTTCCCGGCATTTACGCAGGGTGAGGTTTCTGCAATATCGTACTGTCCGTAGTAGGGTATGAACTGTGGATTGGAATTGATATTCCCTGTTCCTGAATAACCACCCTCGATATCGCAATATTCCGCAACTACCACCCCCCCCGACGATACAATTTCTGTGGGTGAATTGTTCCAGAAAACAGAATTTGTAAAAACCGGATTACCGTTACTGTTGTATAATCCTCCCCCTTCTCCGGGGTCTCCAATGTGGTTCTCCGTAACCGTAACATTCGTAAAAACAGAGTTATTTCCTGACAAATAAATTCCACCACCATGGTTATCATTTGTTGAATTGCTGGCTATTACCGTGTTGTAATAATGCTGATCTGCACTGGAATTGAGATATAAGCCTCCACCCCGGTTGGCGGAATTATGCTCTATCCAACAGTTTATAACGGATGCATGGCTCTGCGTTTGAGAAAAAATTCCACCACCAATGGCATCGGCATGATTAAACAGAATTTCAACATTTTCAAGAACCGGATCAGAATAGTAACTCGACCAGATACCACCGCCGGTCCCGGAATACCCGGCCACATGGGTTAATGCATCATTGGCCTGAATGGTTGTGTTTTTAATAATGGCATCACTGTCCCAGTCGATGTAAAGCCCGCCCCCGTTTACTGCCGTATTATGAAATATGACACAGGAGTCGATTGTGACATCACTGTAAAACTTAATCTTGGCCCCACCTCCTCCATAGGTCGTATAATTATTTTCAATCCGGCAGTTGATCATCATGGCATTACAGTAATTATAAAATGCGATTCCACCCCCTCCGTTTATACTGCTGTCATTATTGATCCTGACATTCTCCAGCACCGGATTACAATAATTTGCACAATAAATTCCACCACCTTCTTCAGTAGCATAATTGAGTTTTACCTCAAGATTGGAAAGCAGGGGTGAACTGTAATTTTCAAGCCTGATTCCACCACCATATTCCCCATAACCTCCCTCAAAATCAATGCTGTCGATGGTAAATCCCGAATCACTATAACAATAAAGCAATTGGTTTTTATCTTCTCCATAAATGGTTGTTTCCTCAGCACCCTGTCCCTGCATGTTTACATAACTCCTCCAGTTGATGGGGAAAACCTCACCAGTTGCGCCCTGTGAGTAGGTGCCGGCATCAAGGTAGATGGTACGTGGGTTCAATTCGTCGGCCAGTATTTTCATACAGGCCATATACATGGTTTTTAATGGTTCTGATGAAGAAGTCCCGGTATTATCATCCGAGCCGCTCATGCTCACATAAAGATCGCTGGCAATCTGCGGTATGATCGCGTTTTCAATTGCGAAGTTGAATTTACTTATTGGATATGCGAAGTGTTTATGTGGGTTTGAAACAGTGAATGTATCCACAATTACTGAAGTTGAACTTTGATAACCGGCATAATAAAAATCAAGCCCTGCAGCTCCGGCATAATTCAGGTATACCTGGTTTTTATCGGTATCATCAAAAAAGAAATTGCCTCCTGAAGCGTAATAAACGGCACCTCCAAATTGTTCGGCACGGTTTTCACGAATGGTGTTTCCTGCCAGGTAAATATTGGATGAATAGGCACTCAGGGCACCGCCATTGTTGGCCCTGTTATTTTGAAAAAGGTTATCCCTGAAATAAAAATTCCCGGCAGAATTTGCATACATTGCTCCACCGGTAGGAGCGTAATTATTTTCGAAAACGTTTCCAATGTAAAAAGGCCCTCCGGAACCACTTGAATAAATGGCTCCACCGCTTTGTTCGGCCTGATTTTTATTGAGCAGGCAGTTTTTCACCAAAATATCGCCGGAACTTTTCGAGTAGATGGCCCCACCTCTGTAATAATCTCCGTAGGAATCATGGGCATTACCAAAGGTTATGCGGCAGTTGATCAGTTTTGACGAATCCTGCCCGTTGGTTTTTGTATTGATAAAGCGCAAACCACGCCAGCCTTCAATTGTGTCGGCAGGAGCAAAAGTGATCCTTTCGGTTTCTGTACCTTCGGCAAGCAATTGTCCCCTTACTTCAAAACGGTAATATCCCTGGAAAATAACCGCCACGCATGGTTCAATGACCAATTGATCAGTTGCGGGTAAAATAATATCCCCTTGCACAAAATAAGGGCTTCCGGCACAGGTAAGTGTGCCATTGATATTGCCCCCCGGTATGGAAGTATAAACCTGATCATAAGGAATGGCTCCCAGGTCAGTAGTGGTTCCGTCAGGATCTGCCGGTGAGGATGGGTTACCAGCATCAATAGCCGGGGATTTATTGCCATCCGGTAAGGGATAATCTTCCCATGTGAGCCTGTAATTGCTTATATCCGGGTCAGCAAATAAAGGATCAAAATGTTTTATGCCCGTTCCCTGCCAGTTTAAATCGTCAATAATGGAATAGTTGATGGATACATTACAGGAACCTGCAGTATCAATGGGGTCTGGACCTGTGTTCCAAACGATCGAGTTTTTAATGGTAACAGCGCCTTCGTCAATTAATATCCCCTGCCCCGATGGATTTGAAAAATTATCGGTGATGGTGGCATTGGTAAATGTGGGGTGAGCATCTAAAACATATATTGCTGAGGCGCTATCAGAACTATTGTGATGAATTAGCACCTGATTGAAGTTAGCATCTGAATCCCAGTAACACAATACACCCCCGGCTAAATTGGTTGCAGCGTTTTCATATATTTCCGAGTTTGTTACCGAAAGGTTTGACTGTGAAAGATACATGGCTCCGCCGTCCACAATAGCGTGATTATTATGAAAAATTACCTGATCAAAAATTGCCCAGGAGTATGCTGCTCCAACTCCCGCCCCGAATTTACCGGTATTGTTTCTTATGGTATCCTGGTAAAATGTTGCATCTGAATGATTACAAAAAACTCCACCACCGGTTGACGTTAAGGAAATATTATCCTCGATGATATTTTGACTTAGCACCGGATTGGAATTTGAAAAATAAAGGCCTCCACCCATTGTGGCATTGTCATTTCGAATAAGGCAATTGCGGATCCTGATATTTGAAGTGTCATAACATGCGATTCCCCCGCCATAATCGGCCTGACTATTTCGGATCAGGCTGTTAGAGATCAATACCCCGGATGAATTTTCGCAATAGACAGCACCTCCTTTCGTTCCTCCATAGGCATTAACTACCGTAAATTCCCCCTTGCCACGGTTAAATGAACAATATTCAAGTTTGGAACTGTCGACTGATATGTTGTTCAGATTTGTAAAACGAACTCCCTGCCAACCTACTGCCGGATTTTCTGCGGTAAAATAAATCGAATCGCTTTGGGTGCCTGTAGCCAGCAATTGCCCTTGAATTTGTAAATGATACCTCCCTTCAAAAATGATTTCTGTACCAGGTTCAATTGTTAATACGTCAGAAGGTAATACATTTAAGTTTGTTTTATAATGATAAGGGCTATTAGCAACTGATAATGTCCCGTTCAAATTATTTATTTCAGGACGAACATGAAAAACCGCCCAGTGTGCAAACCAATAATGCGCACCATTTGGTATCAAATTATCTAAGTAGTAATAATTATCCCAGCTTCCATACCATCCCCAATTGATATGATAATGATCTTCGCCTTCATATCCATCAACTACCCAAATATGCCCGGATAATTCGGCAAGATCGACGCCACTATATATTATCGGCATCTTTAAATCAAGTTCTTCTTTCAGCATATTATCCCATAAATCACCCCAGTAGCCTGCTCTGTCTTTTGCATCCACATTGTCGTTGATATAAAAATGATCCCTTAATGCATCTTCAATTTTTGTTAATAATGAACCTGAGCCATCCGGTGCAAAATCCATATCGCAGCTTACAGCGCAGTGATAAGAGAGCGTGGCTACATCAATGTTTTCAGCGTTGACTATATCAGGCATATTGTCGTAATTATAAATGGTAGTATCAAAATTGGCTTCTAAAAGCCCGTATTCAGAGTGATCATAACTATGGTAACCATTACCTTTCCAGGGATTTTGCCAGTAATTTAAAACCTGGGCCATAGCCGTGGCTCCGCACCCCACCGGAACATGGCCTGATACGGTGTCACCTGGGTCTTCCGGGCATAATGAATTGAAATATAGTCCCTGCCCCCAGGTTGACGATAATAATGGTAAAACATTGTCAACAGGATCTTTACTGGAATTATCAGGGATCTTTTTATAATGTTCCCATTTATTCACTGTTTTTTCTGATGGATTGATATTCTGTTCAATTAAATACATTATTTGCTTTTTATAATTTTCCAGTAGCCATCGGGCGCCATCAGGAATTTCTGTGGGATCGTAGTTACTATTGGTGGAGTATACCAAAACAGGGTAAGCCCTGTCATCTGCTGAAATAATCGCATAGCCAGTGGGTGCAAATTCTACAATGTAGTACAAGGTTATTCCATCTTGTTTTTCTTCAATAATATTAATAATGCTGATATTTTGCGAAGGATCATCAGCCCTTTCATTATACAAATTGATGGCAACATTTTTTACAGTATTGCTGTCAACCACTTTGGCTTTACTGCTCAAGGCAAAAATGATCACCAGTAGAATCAGGATCAGAAAAGGAATATGTTTTTTCATTTTCATGTTATTTGAGGTGGAATGTTTTTTTTGTCAGGTCATTTTCCGAATCAATCGTTATCCAGTACTTTCCCTGGGGCTGATCAAGCTTGATCACTTCATAATTGGTTTCTTCAATTTGTTCTTTAAAAATAGTTTTCCCACTTGCATCATGGATGATAAGATTTCCACGTTTAATGATCTTACCGAGATTTACGTATAAGGTGTTGTTCAACACCAGGACCATAACGGAATTGGATTGCATGGATGTCGATTTTTAATTTTGGAAATGTAAATTTAGTTTCCTGGGAATGTGAAATCAATGTTTAAGCCCGGATAACAAGTGGACAGTCTTTAAAATCGAAGTGGATAAAATGTAGATATTACAGGGTGGGAAAATACTTAAAGTGCACAAATACAAATATTTATTCAAAAAATGTTGGGGGATACAGTTTTATAAACTTCATATTGATAAGTAGATTTTGTAAATTTGATACCATTCAAATTCAGGTTATCAATTAATTACCCTATGAGGAGCCCTGCCGGAATATTTGTTTTATTGCTTTTTCCTTTTATCTGTTTTCCACAGGAAAAGGAAATAGATAGTTTAATGCAGCTATTGAACAGTGGGTCCGGGCAGAACCATGCAAAAATCTATAATACAATTTCTTCCATATACTTTGATAATGAAGCCTATAATGATGCTTACATCACGGCTGAAAAAGCCCTGACCCTGGCCCAAAAACTAAACGATAAAGATGAAACCTTTCGGGCATTAACAAATTTGGCCTACATCCACTTTGAACGGGGTGAGTTTGATACCTCTGTTTTTTTGGCAGCAGAGGCACTTGCAATTGTCCGGCAAACCAATGATCTGGTTCAGAAAGCACGGATTTATAATCATCTTGGGAATGCGTATTCCCGCATATCAAAATTTGATAAATCACTGCACTATTACCTGGAAGCTCTCAAGATTGTGGAAGATACGCTTCCCAATACCTCACCTGATAGAAATGATTTTTATAAGGCATTGCTATATAATAATATCGGAACGGTTTATAGCAATATGGGGCATCATGATGAAATAGCCCTTGACTATCACAAACGTTCTTTGCGCATTAGAAGGGCGCAGGAAAATGCCGACGGAATTGCTTCCTGCCTGCAAAATATCGGTGTTTTGCATGAACGGGCTAATCAGTACGACAGTACAATTGCTCTCTACAATGAAGCGCTTGAAATTAGAAAATCGCTGGGACAGGAAGGGTTTGTGGCTGAATTGCTAATGAATCTGGGGGAAATTTACCTCAAACTTGGCATGTATGCACAATCAGAACAGTATTTGCGTGAAGCAATTGAGATATTCGGAAGACTGGATAAAAAAAAGTTTTTGACTTTCTGTTATCAAAGCATGGCTAAATTGCATGTAAATACAAGTCAGTTTGATAGCGCTTTTCCATTTATCCTCAGTAGCATAGCGCTTTCTGAACAATACAATTACAAAGAGTTTGAGCGGGATGGATACCAATTACTGTCGGATTATTTCGCTGCAAAGGGTGACTATAAGCAGGCCTTAGATAATCTCAATAAAAGCATGGTTTTATCGGATTCGGTTTTTAGCACAGAAATGTCAGTGAAAGTTGCAGAGATCCAAACCCGTTATGAGACGGAAAAGATGGAGCAGGAAATCGAATTGCTATCCAAGGATAACGAGATACAATCGCTTAAAATAAAACGAAAGTCGACACTGGTTTATATCCTCATTGCACTGGCTACGGTCTTTATTCTTTTTTTGGTGATCCTTGTTTTATTGCTTAACCGAAGGCGATTAAAACAACAGCAGATCAAGTCGGAACTTGAGAAAAGCAAGCTGCTGGAAAATAAACTGTTGGAAGAAAATGCACATCAAAGCAAACAACTTACCACCCATGCACTTAATATGCTCCAGAAGAATAAGTTGTTGCAGGAACTTGAGCAGGAGCTCAAATCGTTTTCAACCAAAGCAGATGATTCGTTGAGGAAAAAGCTGGCTGATTTCAGGCGGCAGATCAACCGCAACATGAACTCTGAAAAAGACTGGGAATTGTTCAGGCTTTATTTTGAGGAGGTGAATGACTCGTTTTTCACTACTCTTCAGCAAAAAAGCAACGAGCTTACCACCGGCGATCTGAAACTGGCAGCCCTGATCCGCTTAAACCTGAACATCAAAGAGGCAGCTGCCGTTTTGAATATTTCCCCCGATAGCCTCCGAAAAGCACGTTACCGGCTGCGACAGAAACTGGGGCTTGTTGAACGTGAGAACCTCACTGATTATTTAAACCGGATTTCGTGATCACTCCGGCACCTGCGACTTATAACCAGTTGAGTTTGCATTTGAAACAACCTGCCCGCCACTTCCCAGGTTCACTTTCCAGTAGTCGGTTTCATCGGTGTTTTGTACCAATCCGTTCAAATTAAAGTCGCCGCCTTTGTATCCCGATTGACCGAGGTCGGTTTTCCAAACGGCCGTTTCATCGGTATTTTGAATGAGCCCGTTGCCATTGCCATCACCGGCTACCATGCCCCAAATGCTACTTTCAAGTTGTTTATGTCCGTTGTTTCCTCCCAAAACCTGCAGTTCTCCTGAAGTGAAATCATAAGCATATTTCCCTCCTGATTCTGTTAATGGAAAAGCAGAAATAATTCCAAGATGGTTCCGATGGAAAACGACAGCATAAAGATTTTGTGAAAAAGTGGCATCGAAGTAAAGATCACTGGTACCATCCAATCCAACAATTGATGCGTCAGTTAATATAAATGCCGCCTGCTGGCCAATGATCGTTGCTGATCCGGCATTTTCAGGGGCATCTGCATCGCGTAATTGAACCAGCACCCAATCCACCGCATCGAGTGGAATCGCAGTTACTGACTCCGTTCCGCTGTAAAGCCATACCGGTGCATTTTCGCCATAATAGGGCAGCGAGGGATTATAGGGCTGAGTTAATGAAATATAATCCTCCGAATTCAGGGTGGTTTCCATTTGATGTGTTGCCGGATTGTACGGCCCTTCAAGGAAAACTTTCAAATCCACCCTCAATGCATCCACATGTGTAATGGGAATAAAATAATCATTGCCGTTGTTATTATCCCAGGAATTATCATCGTAATGGATCACAAAATTGACCCCTTCCGGTTCCTGCGAAATATCGTTAAATGGCCCGATCTCAATGTTCAATACATTTTGCCCGTCAGGTCCGGTAAAGGCAGATTCGATGGCCGGTCCTGTTCCATTAAATAAATAGGACGCAGCAGGCCAGTACGCTGCAATGGGTGTTTGCCAGTTATTCCCTCCGGTTTTCAGCGCCCAGTGCAATTTGGCGGAAGTAGGTGCCTGTCCCACATAAACGGTTATAATATCATTCTGCGTTGGATTTTCGGGTTGCCATTCCACTCCCACAATACCCGATGAACTGAAGGTGATGTGATAATCATTTCCATTATTATTGTCCCAGGTATCGTTGGCAAAATGGATTACAAAATCCACACTGTTTACCGTTTGGGCAGCATTGTCGAAAGAGCCGATGGTAAGCGTATAATTGCCTTCTGAATCCGGACCGGTAAATGGAGTTTCCACTGCCGGGCCGCTGCCATTGAATATGGCTGTTCCTGTGGGCCAGTATACATTGTCGGGGGTTGACCAGGTTGAACCAACTGCGTTCACTCCCCAGTGCAGATAAGGCACTGCCACCGGATCGGAAATAGTGATGGTGATCAGGTCGTTGTTAGTGGGTTCGGCAGGTTGCCAGGAAAGGGCATAACCACCGCCACCGCCACCTCCAGGGTTGTAATTTCCCACATACACATGCTGGATGGGTGTTTTAAAAACATTTCCATAAATATCCGTTGCCTCCACGTAATAATCAACCAGCGTATCGGAAAGGCCAGTGATCTCTGCATAATATTCATTGGCGATGTAATCGGGCAGCATAAAAAAGTTGATGTCGGGATTGCCGGTGACGTTTCCGGTCGGAAAAATCCTTTCGATCATGGCAATGGAATTCCAGGATTGAACACCTGCGCCACCAGCATAAGTTTCATTATCAGTATTGCTCAATGGATTTTCACCATCGTTATCCAACCTGTATTTCAACACCATGGATTGCAAACCGGAAACATCATGAGCAAAAGTCCAAACTGTAAAATCGGAACTGTTTTGATGTTGCTGGTAAGCATAGGTCGGTCCGAAACCGGTACCCCCCGGATTGTAAGGATATCGTTGCGGAATGAACACCGAAGGAGGGGTATTGTCAATGCCGGAGTTAGCTGAAATCACCTGGTCAGCCAGATCGGTGGCAATATTGGCAGCAAGGGTTTGTTTTACTTCCATATCGAGGGAAGTGCCGTAATACATATAGCCACTTGTATAACCCGGAAGTAAATGATGCCAGGCTCTTTCAGCAAGGGAAGATGATGCGTTTGGTGATACAATATCGGCAATATCTGCTCCACCGCTCAAATCTTCAGCCATGATCACATGGTTTTCGGCGGCCACAAGCACCGCCCAGTTACGGGCATCTTCCGTCCAGCCATTGGGATCAAAATCAAAATTTCCATCATACATGGGCCATATCCAGTTGATGAACTGCGGATGTCCCCAGTCGTTGGCTGCATTGAACCAGGAGCCGTCTTCCACGTGAACGATGTCGTTTTCAGGTACCGGAAAATCATCCAGAAATTGTTGCACCGTCGTTGGTACATACCCTTGCGAAGCTGCAGCCGAGGCAAAACCGGGTACCGAGTTGTTGTAATAATCATACCCGCCACCCCAGGCATTGTCGCCGTCGTGGGCCATCAGCACGATGGAGGGCTGCGCCGGATTATTGAAAGGAGCAATATGTGTATCGATATCTCCAGTGCCCATGGTGCCGTAGCCGTTTTGATAGCTCAGCAAGTCGCCCATGGGAACCACTGTAATTTTGTATTCTGTTCCGGTTGCCGGATCAACATAAATGGCTTTGTGCGCCTGATAACAAAAGGGCGCTGCAAAGGTCCCGCCACGTCCGTCGATTTGCCCGCTCCACCAGTTATTTCCGGTGAAAGAAGTTACATCAGCGCCGTTGGGAGGATCGATGTTACAACCCGAAGTCCCATAATTTAAAGGATAATCTGAAAGGGTGCGAGCCAGGTGGCTGTTGGCAATCACCGACCATTCAAAACCTTCTTCTACCAATACTTTGATGATGCGCTCACTGAAGGAGCATTCGGCCGGCCAGTAGCCTTTGGAATAATAGGGTGAACTGCCGAAGGTCTGGTTGTAAATATAGCGGTGTGCCTGAATTTCTTTTTGTAAAACGCGATCACCGAGCAGGGGCGAAAGGGCATGATGAAACGTAAAACCCACCACATCCATGCGGGGATTGCCTCCCGATGTTTGCCAGCCACGGGCAGTGACAAAATTGTTTTGCCAGCCGTTTGAATAGCCCCATTGTCCGGCTGAAGCGAGGCTGTTCACATTTTCGATCAAACAACCCGAATAGTTGACCTGGGCTCCGGCATCGGCAAACCCGAGCAGGCTCTGAACGGCATCTTTGGTGCGATACTGATACACGGCTTTGCGGTCGTCTTTGTTAAAAATATCCATCAGGTCGTTGAGCGGATGCTGCTGCCCGTCGCTATAGTAGTTACCACCATTGTCTTTCCAGTATTGCGATTCCCAGACAGGCTGATAATGGTAAGGATCCCAGGTGCTTTGCTCGGGCCAGTAAATGGGTTGCTGTAAATGCCAAAGGTAAGTGGTGTGTACCTGCGCATGGGCAAAAGCAATTATAATTAGCAGGAAGAGGAGGGAAAGTAAGGATTGTTTCATATATCGTTTTGTTTTATCAAATCTGAGCAAACAAATATAATAAAGCTATCTGAGGCCAAAGCTTAATGAATCCTTAAGTTGAGCTTTATGGTGGGGCTTTTTGGAGTTTAACCGCAAAGCACGCTGAGAATGCGCGAAGGTTTTATAGCGCCCTTGGCGTAAACCTTTGCGCTCATTGCGGTTAAATTATTAATGCTATTGTTTAGAAATTACCAGCTTTTCGGTTTTAATCAATTCCCTTTTTTTATCAAACACTTTCACCAAATAAGTTCCCCTGGGCAGACCGGAAATATCTGTGGTCAAATTTTCGGAGTGAAGCAGCTTTTGACCTGACTGGTTGAAGATTTCAATAGATGTAAACGGCAATTCCGATTCGATATATAAAATATCCTTAGCCGGATTCGGGAATATCCTCACTTTCGAAGCCAGGTTTTCATTAATGCCACCTGTTCCAACTGTTACTTCCAGGATAGATTCGGTATTGCAGCCGGTTTCAGGGTATGTGGCTGTGGCAATCACTTTGCCGATGCTGTTTGATGCCCATTGTACCTGTATTGCAATTTCAGAAAGTTGAAGAATGATGTTTCCATTAATTACATCAAAACTATATTCGACATCAGGATTATTAGGAACGGAGTAAGTTTCGGTGGCAAACTCTTCAACTTGTATTGGTCCTGTAATGTCAAAATTTACGGGAACAGGTAAAAGACTTAGAGAAACTTTAATTATACTATCACCACCCCATATTGTTGGAAAGGAAATTAAATACTCTCCCGGTTTACTGAGCCACTGTCCATTTGCATAAATGCTATCACCACTGCAAACTTCAAAAAAGGAAAAGGAGTTGAAATTATAGAAATTTTCATTCCAATTTATATTTTTGTCAACATCTTCTGCCGCTGACAGAATATCTTTATCTCCATCGTTGTCTATATCGGCAGCGAAAACACAAGTAACAAAATCAATGTTCGATGAAATAACCTGCTGGTTCCCAAAATTACCGTTTCCTTCGTTTTCATACCATGCAATTTTATCATCAAAACTTGAGCCTGATATCACATCTTTATCGCCGTCATTATCAAGATCAACTGAAAATACAGATGAAGCGCCTACAGCATTTGTAGAAATAATTTGTTCTACGCTAAAATTCCCAAACCCATCATTTTCATACCAAACAATTTTATCTGTAAAACTGCATGCCACTAGGACATCATTGTCATTGTCATTGTCAAGGTCAATCGCAAAAACAGACTGAGCTCCATATGCAATTGTTGATATTATAATTTGGTTGCCAAAGTTGCCTATTCCATCATTTGCATACCATGCAACTTTACCATCAAATAATGAAACAGATATTACATCATTATCCCCATCATTATCAAGATCAATAGCAAATACTGACTTTGCATTATCAACACTGGTAGAAATAATTATCTGGTTACCAAAATTTCCAGATCCATCATTTTCATACCAAGCTATTTTATTGTCGTTTTCTGACGCTGATAACACATCAATATCATTGTCATTGTCAAGGTCAATTGCAAAAACTGAATTAGCATAGTTAGCTAATGTAGTTATAACTTGTTGGTTACTAAAACTCCCATTTCCTTCGTTTTTATACCATACGATTTTATCATCAGTCTGGGAAGCTGAAATCACATCATTATACCCATCATTATTCAGATCAATGGCAAAGACTGAAGAAGCGCCGTTAACATTCGATGCAATGACTATCTGGTTGCCAAAATTCCCATCTCCATTATTCTTATACCATGCAATTTTATCATCAAATGAAGATGCTGACAAAATATCCAAATCATTGTCATTATCTAAGTCAACTGCGAAAACTGATTTTGCGCTACCAGCTTCAGATGATATAATCTGCTCCGGCCCAAATGCCGTTTGCCCCAAAACCAATCCAGCTAAAACTGTAAGTACTGTGAATGTAATAAGCTTTTTCATGAATTTGGTTTTATGTTAATTGAAATTAGATAGAACTATTTGCTTTCCAAAGTTAGCGTTTTTCTGAAATAGCTAAAACATTAATTTGATGCAATTTTCATATGTAATTGAAGATGTGCATCCTTTGCGCTCATTGCGGTTAAAAAACTTCTTATTCCTGGTTCGAAAGATAACGCAGCCACTCCGGGTAGCTAAAGGAGTGATCGAGGGAAAGTGCGGTAGGCGGCCTTTTTGCAAAAAAATGCCTGAAGCAGGATTGCAGTAAATCCACAATCTCATTATCATGTCCGAAGGCTTCCATCCCAAAGGTCCAGAATTTTTCTTTATTGTGAAATATCCTGCTGAGTTCAACACTTATTCCTTTGGGAGGGAAAAATTCAGTGGGGTGCGGAATCAGATGGCCTTTATCATCCGGGATAAATTTCTGCATCATCCGCTTTTTTTCCACCTCGATCCAATGCGCCGAGTCCCTGAAAGCCATGTCGATCTCTTCCTGTTCATCGGCTTTTAAACTCCATTTGATCCATGTATCAGCAATGCCTTCCACATGATTGGCACTTAAAATTCCTTTGTTGGCCGTTATTTTTTTTACTTCAAATTTCCCTTCCCTGAGTTTGATACCGTAGTTGGTGTTTTCGTTCATTTTTAAATAGAGATCGGTTCTTACGGCTTGCTCCTCAAACAATCCATTAAAGCCTCCGAACCATTTTAAAAAATCAGCCGGAATTTCACCTTTGTAAAACCACCGGATTTCAGCAGTTGTAACTACATACATAATTAATCATTTTTAATTCCGGCAAGCAGGTTTGCCAGTAGCCGATCCCAGATTTTATAACCGTCTTCATTCAGGTGTAAGGCATCATCCCGGTAAAGTTTAGAATTGGGTTTACCATCCTCTCCTAACATGGGTGAGGCGGTATCAAGGTAATGATACAACTTGTTTTGATCGCAATAGGCAGCTACTTTTTCGTTGAACTTCTGCATTTTTGGCCAATACGACCACCTGCTCTGGCAGGGTTTAATGGGCAGGTAAACAAAATGTGCCTCCGGGAAATCGGTGGCAAGGCTGTCCATTATTTGCAAAAAATCAGCATACACCTGTTCCACAGGCTTACCATATTCAATATCATTATCACCACAATAAAACACAATAACATCCGGGTTGAAAGGTTTTGCAATCTGATCATAATAATAGATCATATCCGAGATATGAGCACCGCCAAATCCGCGATTAATCACGGGTTGATTTGGGAAGGCATCGTGGGTCTTCCAAAACCGAATGCTTGAACTACCAATAAAAAGGATTGCGCTGTCGGGCGTTGCATTTTTTGCATCCCATGCCGAAAAATTGTCAATTTCCTGTTGAAACCTGGTAGCGTTCAAATCAGCCTTTTCCTGTGCAAAAACAAAATGAGCTGCCAGAAAAATGATCAGGATCAATAAATATCGTTTCATATAATTGATGGATGTTTTGTTTACCGGACAAAAGTACAACTTTGTTGGCAGGCTTTTGTGGAAGAAATTGTTATAACTTAATCGGGAAGATTTTGGGACCTTCCGGTGTTGGGGTACCAAAACTCATTCTTATCCTCGTTGTTGGTATTGTTATTCATGTTTAAATCCCCACCCAAATAACCGGTTTCACCCGCCTGACTGTCCCAGGCCAAATCGAGATCAAGCTCACTAATGATTCCATCCGCATTGGCATCTCCGCTGATCAATCCATAAACACCGCCTCCTAAAGCATTTTGAACACTTCCATATGCCTGTGAGGCTGAAGTTGTAAAATCATAAGTGTAAACCCCGTTTAACGTTGATAAGGCTGTGTTTGACAGCACTGGTAGATGATTTCGATGGTAAACCACAACATACAAATTGTTGGCAATATCCGGAACGCCTACGGTGATTTCCCTGCTGCCATCCAGGTTTACGAGGTATCCGTCGTTTCTCAAAAACAATGCTTTTTTGAAAATGGAAGTTGCTTCAGTCGCGGTTTCCGGGCCGCCTGCTGTTTCACGGAAATCGGCCAGCACCCAATCCACAATGTTTGCTGGAAATGAAGCTACACTTTCAGTCCCGGGATAATTCCAGGGCGCCAAATCGTAAGGCTGGCTTAAGGGGAGGATTGCAGCTGTGTTGAGATTGGTATTCATATCGGGTCCATTATACGGGCCTTCAAGAAACAACTTAATGTCGGCTAAAAAGCCACCTTCAACGGTAATGGTTCGGGAAGGGCCGGCACCTGTTTCACAATAAAATTCACCAAACCACGCGGATCCAACCGGAACCTGCCAGGTGAGCTGATTAGCCGTTTCACCGGTAAAATCGGCCGAATTTAGAATGCCACCTTCGTAATACCATTGGTAAGGTGAACCGGCATTGAGGGCATCAAAAACCATGTTACCCGTAATTACTGTATTGTTGATGAGGTTGATGTGCTGATCCTGAGTTCCGTCCAGGTAATTAAAATTATTATCCCAGGTTCCGTTTTGGCTGATGTTGCCTGATATATGCATAAAGAGGGTTGAAAACGGATCGGTTATAACACCCTGATTATTTAAATTCCCATTTACATAAACTGTCTGGTTTCCCGAAAAATTTTGCAAGGTTCCCCTTACTGTAACATCTCCTGAAAAACTCAGGGGAGCATATGCCTGCACAATTCCTGCAAGGTCAATATTGCCAACTTCAACCGATACATCCCTCAAGTAGGCATTGTTGATTTGTTTAATTACCAATAAATCCGGCGCTTTTGCAGCTCCTTTTTGGATGATCGCATTTTGAATGTAATGACCATTTATTATCAGTGAATCGGCGCCGGTGTCAAAAAATAACGTATCATAATTGATGTTGATATTGGTGTTTTTGAATGAAAGATCACTCGATGCAATGAGCATTCCAACCGGATTGGAATTAACAAAATTTTCTCCTTCAAAAGCGCTGTTAAAAGTCAGGTGCTGGTCAGCACTTCCGGAAAAATAGGTGTAAAATACAGACCAGTTTCCATTGTTGATCATGTTGCCGGTTAAATACAAACTCCATCCAACTGTCTGATCTTTAATGGTGCCGTTGTTTGTGATATTGCCATAAACATTCGCTACCTGAGATGAGAGTAATCTGTTTTGAAATGTTCCCTCAACCCTTACATCGGCCATAATCTCAAGAAAAGAGCTGAACCGAAACGAACCGTCAATGGTAAATTCATCACACTCGATATTGATATCATCAAAATATGCTATACTGTTCAGGTTGCAATAAATCTTTCCGGGGGCATTTAAGCCAAGGATGGTTGCCTCCTGCAAATGGCCGTTATTCAGATTAAGGGAATCAAGCCCATTGGTCATAAATAACGTGTCGCTGTTCAAATCCACTGCACAGTTTTGAAATTTTAGGGAGTTGTTTGAAGAAATATTTCCTGCGGGTTTGTTATTGATCAGGTTGGTGCTACCGAAGGCAGTAATAGTAGTTATTTGCTGGGGATCGGGCCCCACAAAAAATGTATGACTGTTGGTCCAGGTTCCGGCATTATAAATATTTCCATGGATTTCAATATTAAAAATATAACTGACGCTGGAAATTACTCCATAATTTTCTGCATCACCAAAAACCTGGAAAGTATAGGATGCATTGCTGTTGTTTCTGAATTGCCCGGTTGCCGACACACTGAAGTTGTTACAAGTAGTATTTACATCCAACACTACGAGCCCGTTGATAACCACGTTGTCGTTGATCCCAGGGGCAGATCCACCGATCCAGGAATCTCCATCGGACCAAAGGCCACCTGTGGTTGTTGATTGAACTGTGATTTGCCCAAAACTCAGGCCTGAAAGAAAAATAGCTAACAGTATAAGCACAAGCTTATTCGGGTGGTGCAATGCGATATCCATGAGCAAGAAGTATGATTAATGACTTAATTGCTAAGCTGTTGTAAACAATATTATTACAATATTCAACCTGCGCTGTTCAATTATTGGAGGTTATTTAACACGAAATTAACAGGTTAATCATTGGATTGCACATGAAAAAAGGCTGCCCAATATGAACAGCCTTCTTTTACAAATTGAATTTCAGTTATTCCGGCACCTGACTTTTGTACCCGGTTCGATTGCTCTTTCCGGGTGTTTGTCCGCCAGCACCAAGGTTAACCTTCCAGTAATTGGTTTCATCGGTATTTTGTACAAGTCCGTTCAGGTTAAAATCTCCGCCTTTATAGCCTGACTGGCCCAGGTCGGTTTTCCAAACGGAAGTTTCGTCTGTGTTTTGAATGAGTCCGTTGCCATTGCCGTCGCCGGCCACCATTCCCCAAACACCGGGTTCGAGTTGCTTGTGTCCGTTGATACCTCCAAAAGCCTGACCCGAACCACTGGTGAAATTGTAGCTGTAAATTCCGCCAACATCGGTAATTGGATTGGCAGAAATCACCCCTAAATGGTTTCGGTGAAAAACTACCACATACAAATTGCGGGAGATCACTGAAAACACCTCTGGAAAAGAGAATCCATCGAGGTCGACCACCGATCCGTTATTCAGTAAAAAAGCAGCTTGCTGACCTATAATCGATGATGAACCGGCATTTTCAGGGGCATCGGCATCACGAACCTGTATGATGACCCAATCCACCACATAAGGTGGAATACTCCCGACTGATTCGGTTCCGGTGTAAAACCAAACGGGGTTATTTTCATTGTAATAGGGCAGGGTGGGGTTGTAGGGTTGATCCAGTGGCAGATAATTGAGCTCGGCCAGAATATTGTCCATTTGGTTGGAAGCAGTGTTGTACGCCCCTTCAAGGTAAACCTTTAAGTCAAGCGTGATCAGTTCAGGTTGTTTTGACCAGATGGTAAAATATCCCGGTTCAGAAATCCCCGTTTGTGTAAGTTCGAAAGGATCGCTACCTTGGGCTTCCTGAATTGGGAAAAAACTCCATACCGAACCATTGTAATGCGATAATGCGGTTGTTGATGAGTTAAAACTTGATCCTTCCACATTTCCGGGCCATTGAAAAGTCAGGTCAAGGTCGGGTGTGGAAGGGAATCCCCAGTATGACATTTCCCAGGTATGTTTCACAGTCTGTTCAATTTCAGGAATGGTTCCGCCGAAACCTCCGTTTACCTGAACATCCTGGTTCAGAAAAACCCCGATTTGGCCGTTGCCATTGTTGTTTTTGGCTGTTAGGGGCAAATAGCCCGAATTGGTTCCAATAGGTATGGTCGTTTCAGTTGCACCAACAGGAAAAAAGACAGATCCTCCACTGCAAACGAAATAGGAATCCGGTCCATACCCACTTATAGTGGCATTTTCACCGATTGTAAAGTCATACCAGGTCATATAAAATTTCGCGTTGTTAAATTGCAGGTGATTGCTCACCACCACCCAGTTTATAAGGCCCACATCGGTTTCGATGGTGAGGTTGGGTACGTCGAGGCCATATACACCATCAATTAAATGTTGTGTATTACCTGTAAACTTCAATTCACCCGCTGATCCCGGAAGAAAAACCGGGGTACCCGAAAGCATGTACCAATCGCCATCCAGGTTGATGGTGCCGTTATTTCGGATATGACCATCTGATTTATGGATCAGTTTTCCGTTAATTTTCAATGCTGATCCGCTCTTGATGGTAATATCAGCACCTGAATTTACCAGGGATTGTGCAGGTAAATTATTTGGTAAAAACGGGATTAGCAAAAGCAAATATATATACTTCTTCATGATTAATCTTTGTTAAGTTGCTGCTTGAGTGATTCAAGTTCGGCCTTTAATTCTTCAATCATAACCTGTTGTTCCTGAACTGCCTTTACCAGGGGAACCACAAATTCGGCATAACGAAGTCCGTAAGTATCATTTTCATTCTTTGGTGCATCTACACCACTAAATTCGTATCCCACCGAGCGGGCGGCTGTTTCCACATCCTGGGCAAGAAAGCCGCTGTATAACATGTTTTCCTTACCTGATTCGGCAAGTACTTTTGCCTTTTCCGATGCATCTATTCCCAGGAAAGAATTGATGGCATTTACGTCGAGGTTGTAAGTTACGGGTTTTAGTTGCATGATAAAATCGAGTCCCGGAACATTCTGTTTTACATTGGTTTTAAATCGTTTGTCGGAAATATTGGTCCAGTTGGCATAGCCACCGATACTGGTAACCCCCGCATCACCAAGGCGAATCTGGCTGCTGGCAGTGATATATGCAGCATCACCTAAAGCAGCGGAGTTGCTGAAATTATTTGCCGACATATTTGCGTAGGCGCCAACAATGGTATTATAATAACCTGAGCTATTGGATGAAGCGGCATACGCTCCAACAGCGGTATTCCGGCCACCCAAATCATTCGAATAAAGTGCTTGCGTTCCCAGTGCAGTAATATAGGCCCCGGTAGAATTGGTAAAGGCCGCTTCCGAACCCACAGCCACATTATCTGCATTGTTGTTATTACGAAGTGCACTATAACCTATGGCTACACTAGTGGCTGCTTGAGTACCGTTCGCCATAGCATAAGATCCGATTGCCACACTGTATGAACCATATTGATTGCCGGAAAGAGCATATAGCCCCAGGGCATTATTATAACTTCCAGATGTATTTGCGCTGAGCGCCTCAAATCCTATGGCCGTATTTGCCGATCCCGTATTATTGTAGAGGCTCCCTTCACCAAAAGCACTATTTTCGGAACCGGTTGTATTCAATACTAAACTATTATTTCCCATAGCAGTGTTATGCTGGCCACTCGAATTGGAATACAATGACTGGTAACCGACTGCCGTATTTCCATAGCCGCTGTAGTTTGTAAATAGTGATTTTGAACCAATTGCGACATTCCCATTGCTGGCATTGTTATATAAGGCTGAATCGCCGATAGCAACAACCTGAGACTGATAACTACCCTGTGAAGCTGCCTTAACACCAATAGCCACATTGGAGTGCCCCGTTTGTAAGTTTTCAAGAACCCAGGGCCCTATTCCAACATTCATTGAACTGGTGTTATTGTAAAGCGCAGCGTATCCTGCAGCCACATTATAATTTCCGTTTGCATTTTCGTGCAGGGTATTTTTACCAATGGCAGTATTTCTTGCCCCGCCTACAGTATTATTAAGGGAATTTGCTCCGACTGCAGTATTTTCATAACCTGTCATATTTGTGGACAAGGCAAAACTCCCTATTGCCGTGTTTTCATCTGCTGTGGTATTAAAACCTAATGCAAGTGAACCAAGGGCTACATTATTTTTACCTGTCGTGTTTGCGATCATAGCACCTCCACCCACCGAGACATTATTTATTCCGGTGGTATTTTGTGTTAGGGCCAATGCACCTACGGCTACATTGATGTTTCCGCTGATATTGGCTTTTAAAGCTTCAAATCCAAGCGCGGTATTTTCATATCCGGAAATGCTATTCATTAATGCTTTTGAACCCACTGCTACATTTTCCTGGGCATGGTTATTCATCAGGGAAGAATCGCCGATGGCGACATTGAAACTGTTTGAAGTGTTATTCATTAAAGCAGATGTCCCCATAGCTACATTGTTGTTTCCTGATTGGTTGTTCGAAAGTGCCAGATAACCCACTGCCACATTTGAATTACCTGAGGAGTTTGCCAGTAACGTATGATTCCCAAATCCACAATTAAAATTCCCTGCAAAAGATCCGGCTAAGGATGAATACCCAAAAGCTGTATTGTTATCTCCCTCATAGTTATGCCAAAGGGCGTATGATCCCACAGCTGTATTATAACTTCCTTTGTAATTGTCTTCCATTGCGAGGGCACCCACAGCAGTATTCTGGATACAATCATTTGTAAGTCCACTGCCGTTATTATGAAGTGCCCTGGCGCCAACACCTGTATTAGCATATCCGGCCGAGTTGCCACTTAGGGTTTCATAACCAAGAGCTGTATTAAATGAACCAGTGGAATTGTACATGAGGGCTTTGTGCCCAACTGCTGTATTTTCTTCACCTTGTATAAAATATGGATCCCAGCCAGTATAATTTAAGAACAAGGCTGAATCTCCGATAGCGACCAACCCGGAAATGCTGTCGTTATTTTTTAATGCTTCATTACCAATAGCAATATTGCTTTTACCAGTCTGCATGTATGGTCCGGCATTTTTACCAATCAAAATATTATCTCCAAGCAATTGAATATGTGTTGAATCAATGCGAATGATTTCTTTATTTTTCACAAAGAACCTGATGATATCATCGTCTGTAATACCACCTGTTGATACCCGGGTGTCAAAATCAAAATCGGCAATTTCCCAGGCAAACTCACTGGTAAGGTAATTCCAGGTGCCGGATTTGAAATAGAGAAAACTTTCCACATCGGTGGCATAAACCAACAGTCCTTCAGCCGGGTTACTGATGGCAAAAGCCTGCACAACCGTCATCCGTGGTACCAGCATTCCCTGTGTGGTTGATTTTACATCGAGAATTGCTGACGGATGGGGATTGGACTCATCATTGTTGATGCCAACACCTTGCCCAAATGATCCATTTGATAAAGCAAGGAGCAAACATCCAACTACAAAGTATATTAGTTTTTTCATGATATATTTTTATTAAAATGCCAGTGTCGGATTAATTTTGAATGATCATCTTACGGTATTGGCTGCCTCGTGAAGTTTCGAAGGAATAGAAATAGATTCCGGGTTGCAGTTCGCCTGAATAAAATGGAATTTGGTAGCTCCCGGCAGGTTTGATTTCATCTACCAGGTTGCAAATCCTTTTTCCCTCCATATTAAAGACATCAATTTTAACTTGTTCTTCACGATCTACTGAATACCCTATTGTGGTATTTGTTTTAAAGGGATTCGGGTAATTCTGGTATAAAAGGCCGCCGGCCTGATGCAGGGTTTGTTGTTCGGGTATTCCAACCGTTCCGTCCTGATCCGTATGCAGCAGCCATACGTCGGTATTTCCTGCTCCCCAGGTCGAAGTGGAACCGCAGGCTGTAAAGCCCCCGTCAAATGCCTCAATTACGGCAAAACCGTTTTCGGCGCCGCTTCCGCCATAGGCTTTGGTCCAGAGGGTATATCCACCAATATCGGTTTTAACCATCCAGAGGTCTAAATCACTATTGGCCGAATAGGAGAAGGTATATCCGCAAATCACAAAATCGCCTTCGGCTGTTTCAATAACTGAATTGCCGCAATCATTTAAAGGTCCGCCAAAGGTTTTCGTCCACATGGTATCCCCGTACATATCCGTTTTGATCAGCCATAAGTCCTGAGCCCCAGAACCATAGGAATAGGTGTACCCTGATACAATGAACCCTGCATCAGCCGTTTCCGAAACGGAATAAGCAAGTTCATCATAGTTGCCGCCGTATGTTTGCGACCAGTCTATCTCTCCGTTGCTGTTAATTTTGAGCAACCATACATCAGAGTTGTAAAATCCCTGTGTTTGCTTTGCCCCGGCAATTACAAAGCTCCCATCGGAAGTTGCCTGTGCTTCAAATGCAATATCATGATAAGGCCCCCCATACGTCGCCGACCACAATGAATCGCCGTTCTCGTCTGTTTGAATGATCCAAAAATCTGATCCGCCGGCACCAAAAGATTCAGTTGACCCGACGATTACATATCCTCCGTCATCGGTTTCAAATACCGAGTTTCCGTAATCATTGTATAACCCACCGTATTTTTGTGTCCACAGGGTATCGCCGTTGCTGTCGGTTTTTAATAACCAAACATTATAGCCACCCGGACCCACCTGTGCATTGTTTCCGCAGATAATATAACCGTTGTCAGTGGTTTGCTTTACATCAACACCCGTTTCATTACCGGTTGTGCCATAGGTCTTTGTCCAGATTAAATCCCCATTGCTACTGATTTTAATGAGATACAGATCCATATCCCAGGGATTGTTCGGGTAGGTATTTCCGGTGATGATATAGCCTCCGTCAAAGGTTTGCTGGATGCAGTAAGCTTCGTCGTAGTAAATTGTTCCGATGATTTTGGTCCAGCCCTGTGAGAACCCATTGTGCCCCTGTATCGCCAAAAGCAGGGTAAGCATGGTGTAAAGTAATTTAGTATTCATAAGTGGATTAATTAAGAATTACACTAAAGTAGGTTTGGTTGTATTAAGGAGCTTGTGCTATTTCTGCAATTTATTGGAGTATTATTGCAGGGACATATTATCTGATTATTGTTATTTCAAAGATCTGTTTCAATATCAATGTTTTGTCCAACACCATTCTGCATTAATGGACATTTACAGATTTCTTAGAAAGAATTTTCGATATCTTTTGATGGTGTGGCAATTACATCGAAATCGTTATCTCCATCGAGGTCAGCCGCAGAATTCGACTCAGTCGTTTCGGCACTGCTACAAATGAGTTGTCAAACCACAATATTTATTCTCCGGTTACCCTGGCTGGCTGGATCATTGAATTATTCCGGTATAACCTGAAACTTATTTTTGTTTTGATACCAGAAGTCATTCTTGTCCTTATTATCAACCTGTGAATCCAGATTTATATCTTCGGTCAGGTAACCTGTTTTACCCGAAAGTTGTTTCCATAAATTCAAATCATCAGTGTTGATAAAACCATCGGCATTTATATCAGCTGCGATGAGTCCAAAATATCCGTTTCCCAAATTGACCTGATTGTCTCCATAAGCCTGTTCTGCTGCAGAACTGAAGTTGTAGGTGTAAACATCGGAAACCTCTGAAACTCCAATGGCCGACATGACCCCCAAATGATTGCGGTGCCAGATAATAACAAACAGGTTTTCACTAACGTGCAATCCGCTAAAAACCGGATTTTCCGAACCATTTAAGGTTTTTATTTCTCCGTTCGACATGAGCAAAGCTGCCTGCCGGGCTATTTGCGACCCTGGCACTGCTGAGGCAGCACTGCCTGCATCTCTCAATTCTATCAGAACCCAGTCGACTACTCCAGTAGGTGTGGCCGTTATATTTTCTGATCCGGAATAGTTCCAGGGTAAGGTGTTGAAAGGCTGGTTTAAAGGGAACTCAGCCAAATTATTCAAATCAGTATTCATTGTTGAACCGTTGAATGGTCCTTCGAGGAATGCCGTAAGAGCAAGTTGTAAATCCGGAATAATCCAGTTTATCCTGTTGTAAGGGTCTGAATCAAAAGCCTCACCGGAAAGCATGCCTGAATAATTCTCAAGAGTAAGCTGTCCCTGAACCACGTTTTTCTTAATATTATATGGGGCACTTCCATCATCCGGGAAAGAAGCAGCCGGTATTATTAAATACTGGTCATTATCAATGGTAAGAAATGCGGAAGTAGCCGTGGGATTGATAAAATCCTGGAAAGTGCAGTTGTTGAAACTGTAGGCAGGGTCGATGAAAGCTCCATCATGAATGTAAATACCATCTAATTTCATTCCCTGAAATATAACATTCTCAGCCATGATGGTTCCACCATTATTTATATCAAAGGTATAGGACCCAGAAATCGAATTTGTAACAACTGCATTGTTAGTATTGCTTCCCAGAAGTTCAATAGTTCCTCCTGAGTTTATCTCTAACCCGCCATCCAATACTAAAACTACTGACTCATCAATCAACAAAGTCCCACCATTGGTGGAAATACCTCCGTTTGCACTCAGGGAGACTTGCGGAGCAACATAGCCCTGGTTAATTATAATTGTTGAACTAACTGTTAATCCAGAAGCATTGTCACCCTTAAAATTAAATAGTGTTGAAGGGTTGTCTTTATCAATATAAATTGTAGCCCCATAATTACTGCTATTAAAGATATTTCCAGACGCATCCCAGAATGTTGCATCATTACTGCCATAAAAACCAAGGATATGAGACCCAAAATCCACATTGGCATTTTCTTCAAGAATAAAATCCGACCAAAAAGTATGACCATCGCTGGTGGAACCATAATTGTCGACCATATTGCCGGTAATTGCATGAAAATCACCCAGGCATTCAATGTTTGTATAATTATAAAGTTCATGATAGCCATTATCGAGATAGAAATTATAGAAACCTTCGAGCCCTGCATTTGAATAAAGATGCTGATCAGCATAGCCGTTAAATGTTACCGTTGACATTCCCGGATAAAATCCATTGTTCACTGAGTTTGAAGGGTTCTGATTTGTCCAGTCTCCGCCAATATTTATCATGGCTGTCCCGGTGGGGACTACCTCAAACAAGCAGGAAGAATGAATAGTCAGATTTTGTGCGATATTGAGGGTTGAATTTCCTATTGTAAGTGTACCCGTGTTTATAGTTAAATCGTTATTCACATTTACATTTAGCCCATCCAAAATCACAAGGGGGGTATCATAATAAAGTTTATTAACGGAGAGTTTGTAAAACGTTCCGTTTGTAATGATTGCCGAGAAGTTTGTTCCGTTAAACTCAACGGTGCCATCAGATGGGTAAAATCCTCCATAATTATCCATCCAGTTGCCCCCAACCTTCAGAACAGGGTTACTTATATTTCCGGGATTCAAAAATCCTCCATCAATAATAACATCATTTAAAACCTGAACACTCGGCGAATCATGAAATGACATCGAACAGCCATAGCAATTCAATCTTAAATCATAAAAATTGTTTCCTACCGGACAATATATATAGTATGAACCCGGTGTGCCAATAAACTCAACCACCCCCCCTGTGGGTGTAAAAATTCCGGGAGTATCCCCAAAACTTGCATGAAATGCTCCACCACATCGAATTGTTCCACCACTAACGTTTGTTGTTGAATATTGATTGAACAGGATACTGTTATTGGTTACCTCAAAAATTCCACTGGAAAGGGTCAAATTCCCCATATAATATTCCCATCCTTTTCCTGGATGAGTGGGACTATCAACCACAAGGGAACCTCCCGTAATTATCAGTGAACTGTTCGGATCAGTGCCAAAAACTCCATGAGCAATAACATGCCCATTGGGACCAACATCCAACAGACCTTTAAGTGCGAAATCGGCATCAATTTCAAGGAATCCGTCCAGATCTTTACTGCCTCCTGATTTGATATCTTCCATTGAACAACTCACAGGCTCATTTGATTTTGTTGTTTTGTAGGCAAATATTTCGCTGAATAAATGATCGGTAAAACCACCATGAACGATCATGGTGCTATTTTGCGTTTCAAAAATATTATTGGCATTGATAGTAAAAGAACCGTTTAGTACAACAGGTTCAGTTGCTGCCCAACTGATATAGGTTGTTTGTCCGCTAATTTTATCAAGAACCACATTGCCGTAGGTCGCCGTTGGTTCCCTGTTTGTTAAGCCACCACCGGTAACTCCTTTACAGTAAATTGTATGATTTGTTGAAGCAGTAAAAGAGCAGCCTGTAACCGGGAGTATCCAGCCGTAGTTATTGATATTACCGGCCAGAAAATTTGCCGTAGAACCGGTTTCAAAAACAAGTGTGTTTAAATAGTCCTGCCCGATATTGAAAAAATCCGCATTATTGTCCATGGTAAGGGTTCCGTAAACGAGGCAATCTTTACTGACGGTCAGATCATTTCCGTTCAGTTTAAATTCCCCGCTGGTTATGGTTAAATCATTTGTTATTACAAAATCAGATCCCAAAGCAGTTGTATTTGACTTTCCTCCGAAAGAAAGAATTATATCGGAACGTTCATCAACAACCGGTACAGAAGGGGATAATGAAGTACTCTTTATTGCCGATTTATCAATAACCACGTCGAACAATGTGCTTCCGTTTAACTGGCTTATCAGGAAGTCATCAGGGCCATAGAATTCAAAGGTGCCTGCTGTTGGTGTAAAATCGGAACGCGCCCCAATATATCCCTGGGATGTTCTAATGATACCTCCTGCAATATTATTCGCAAAGCTATAAGTTGGAGAATCATAAATATAAATGCCCTGATCATGAAAATCAAGTATCCCGTCACTCATAATCAATGTGGCATTTGCATCATAGGGCCAGTAGCTCATGGTTGTGCCGCCATACACATTCATGGTGCCGCCGTTGATGTAAAGTTCGCCATCCAGGTCCACATAGCCATCGTAATTGGTCAGGTTGATGGTACTGTTGTCGTTCAGGACAAATTTGCCATAAATGCCATTGTCAATCAAATCATTGGCTGTAAAAACGCCATTGTTGAAAACATCAATTGTACCGGCTGTCCAGTCGTAGGCAGCGCAAACTACATTGGTTCCGCTCACGTACAAAGCGCCGGGCTGATTGTCGATTTCAAGAATATTAAAAACCTCATCAGAGCAATATTGAGTGTTTGTGCCACTAAATATAACCCGTCCGGTACTCTCGATAAATGCATCAGGTCCCAGGTTGTTGGTCCAATTGCCATCAACAATAATATTGTGGCCTTGCGTATCCAATGTACCACTTTCGATGGTGAGGTTTCCTGCAGTGTGAATATCTCCTCCTAATATCAAACTTACACCCGGGCTTACCTTTAGATGATTAAAATATCCATTGGCAGAAAACATGAAAATGTATTGATTTGTCCCATCAAAAATGAAGGTACTGAGTTTGTTTATATCCGACAAATAATAGTAGCCGCTGTTATATAAATTCCCTCTGCAGATTATATCCTGCTGTGAATCATTTGAAAACCCGCTATTTGTTTGAATATAGATATCGCCATTGATGACAAGGGGCTGGTTGGCATCACTGATTATTTTTAGAGCATTGTAGTTTTTATTGATGTAGATACTGTTCAAACTACATGTTGCGGATTTTGATTTGATCTCACTTAAACCATTGCCAATAAAACTGACTGTTCCGTTGTTCAATTGGGCATTGGCCCCGGAATTAAAAAACCAGTGGCCATACACCTGGAATAAAGTGCTTGCAGTGAAATTGGCTGTTGAATTGTTGTTCCAATCCACATTGCCATAGCATACGATGCCACCATTGCTGTCCACCATACTCAACTGCCCGAATATGGTCATATTCCCATTGGTGGTAAGGGTATTTCCAATCACATAAACGCCGGCTCCGGTATTGATGGTGAGATTTTTACATTCCGCATCTGTAATTGCAACAATGGGTGGCTGATACCCTACATTGTTAATGATGACGTCCTCTTCGTAGGTGGGCACGTGCCCGAGTGACCAATTGGCCGGTTGATTCCAGTAGGAGTTGGAAGCTCCGGTCCATTCATTGGGAACTTTTGGAGTGAGTTCGAAGGAATAGTCTTCAACTTCTCCATAAGTGGTTGTTCCGCATGGATCGAGTCCGCTTGTATATTTTATCCGGGTCCTTAGCCTGTAATATCCCAACGAAACTCCTGTAGGTGGTGCAATGGTTGCCGTATATGGTCCAACGCCGGGACTGCCGTTCACCGATATCGTTTCGTTGGCATCATAGAAATCCCCATCCAGGTTCCAATCTACCCAAATTCCACATTCATCAGCACTATAAGTGGGTGGACCATTGGTTATGGTTATTTGTTCTGATCCGTTTGCCGGAAATGAAGTTGATAAATCCGTATAGTCAGAATAGCCGGAACATGCTGTTCCTTTATAAATGGTCCCAAACTGAACCAGGGAAATAAACTCATCACAGCCTCCCGAAGCGCTGCAATAAACCGGGTCATCTACACCGATTTTGGCGATCCGGGTTAACCATCCCGAATTACCCCTTATTTCATTGGTGTACCAAAAATGGGTATCATCCGACGGATCAACCGACATACAGGAATAGTCGCCCCAGCGATCGATGTTTGTTTGGGAATAGTAGCCCTTGTAAATCTCTCCTTCGGGGATGGTCATTGTACTCAGCGGATCGCTCACTTTTCTGCCGGTATAGCGTATGGATGGGGCCACAGTGCTACTTGCCACAGAATATCCAAGTGCCATATCCCCCAATGCATTCATGGCAATACTGGGCATAAAGCGGCTGTTTGCATCGGGCGCATAGGTGCTTTCCTGGTAAATCCACCAGTTGCCGGTTGTCCGGCGAAGCTCATACCAACGGATGCCTGCATGATCGGTATTGTCCACATCCACGGTATGGCAGCAAACAATGGTTTCATGCGTATTAAATTTACGGTATTGCGCCCGATACATCATTTGATTGGAAACTGTGGCAAGTTTTTGTGTGGTGCCGGGTTGTGAAACACCAACAGAATAAGGCCCCATGTCAGAATCGAATGGGGTGACATTGATGGTTTGTGTACGGGCAAAAGTAGATAAAGAAGGATTGCTCCAATTGACATTCAATGTATAAATCCATAACTGATCAACACTGCTTGCCGGCCAGGCATCATCATAGAAGTGGATAAATTGACCGGCTGTTCCGCTGGGTGCAAAAACACCATCATTGTCGAAAGGGAGGATACAGTTGCCATAAGTTGGATGCGGATTGTCAAAAGAAACCACAGCCGGGTTGGCATTCCCAGCCAGCATGGCGTTTCTGTCGAATACCCCCACATCATATACACAGGTTCCATTGTTGTATCCAAAGTAATAACCATCGCGCCAAATTCCATATTTAGCATAATCGGGCAGACCATCCCATGCATACGACCACAAGTAAAAACTACCGGTTGGGTCAGGTGTGGTTGAAACAGCGATAAGTACTCTGAAAGGTGAATTAATTTCAAAAATAGACAGAAACCACCTATCCGCTATTTCATCATAAAGAACGATGGGATCAGAAAGTGGACCCGGATTATAGGCTGACCAAATACTACTTAAGCTGGTTGCACCGACAAGGATATTGCCTTCCTTATCCCATATCTTGAAGGATGTGTTAACCACTTGAAAATAATGATTGGGACCAACATCGCCTTGCGTATCAGGCGGGGTCCCATAAGAACCACCATATTCACCTTCTGTAATTCCCCAAAAAATTGTTGTTGGGTTCCATTTTACCGATGATTTGCCCATTTCTTTTTGCCAGGCTGGGTCAGGACCTTTGGGCAGGGCATTTATTTTATTGGAATAATCAACTTTTTCCCTGTCAGATTCCCGTTCATCACCTGCAATTCTTTCGTCTGCTGTTGAAACGATATCCCGCAAAGGTTGTGAAATGCTGAATTGTTCCGGAGTACTCACCCTGACGTGATCAGCAATTGGGTTTGTAATAACTCCCGTATTTTCGGATGTATGATGTTTTGGCCCGGATTCATATATAGTCGTTTCATGTGAATTTGCACATAGGTTAATAAGTAAGAAAGTGCTGAGTAACAGATAAACTTCTAAGTTTTTCATTGTGCTTAGTATTTTGTTGGTGGTTACTGTTTTTCAATTTTAACAGTGAAAATATTTCCCCTGGTATCAGTTACTTTAAGTAAGTAAATGGCTGGGTTCAGTATTGAAATATCGATCATGGATGTTTTTTCCATTGTAAAAAGCAGTTCCCCTAATTGATTGTAAATTTGAATTTTTGAAACCGGATTTTCAGAATTTAAAAATATTTTATCCGACGCCGGATTAGGGTAGGCAGAAAATTCACTCGATTGATTTTCACGAACAGATACCAGGCCCAGGTTTTCGAACCAGGAAAAATCACCGGGATAAAATCCGAGTACATCCGTTTTATTGTCGCCGTTAATGTCGCAGGTAATTGCTTTTGCCACGCCGAAAGTGGGTGAATAGATTATCTGTTGTTCGCCAAAACTGCCTTCGCCGTCGAGGTTTTTTTGCCATGCTATTCTTGCTTCGGTGCCGTAAATTATATCCATATCCATGTCGCCATCCATATCTGCTGCACAGACGGAAAATCCACCACCAATAACAGATTGAATAATATTTGCAGTTCCAAAGTTTCCAAGTCCGTCAGTATTTTCATACCATTCAATTGATGAGGCATCAATCGAGGCAGACAAAACATCCATGTCGCCATCACCATCTATATCAGCAGTGAACACATCTGTGGCACCATCTACAGTTGCGATTATGTTTTGTGAACCAAAGTTTCCATTCCCATCATTCTGGTACCAGGCAATTTTATCATCGAAATAGGAAGCTGATAAAATGTCCATATCGCCGTCATTATCAATATCCGAAGCATAAACCTTTTCAGCGCCTCCGGCGTTGGTAGTTATAATTTGCTGTGAACTAAAACTGCCTGATCCGTCATTTTGATACCAGGCGATTTTGTTATCACTCAAAGATGCTGATAGTACATCCAAATCGTTGTCTCCATCAAGATCGGCGGCAAATACCGAAGTTGCATGGTAGGCATCAGTACTGATAATTTGAGCCTCACTGAAAACACCAGCACCATTGTTTTGATACCAAACAATTTTATTGTCGTAATAGGACGCTACCAAAATGTCCATATCATCGTCTCCATCTAAATCGCCTGCATAAACCGACTCAGTGTTATCCAATTCGGAAGTGATGGTTTGCATGGTGCCAAAAGTTCCGTTTCCATCCATATTTTCAAACCAGGAAACATTGTCTTCATGTGCCAGTAACACATCCAAATCGCCGTCACCATCCAGATCAGCTGCAAACGAGTCTTCCATGTAACCAAGTCCGTTATTTGCGATACTATGTTCCTGAAAATTTATTTGAGCAAAAGTTGTACTGAAACAAAATATGGCTATCCAAAGAAAAATCTGAGATTTCATAGCTGTATAATTTTCATCGAAATTACCGGAACTTGTGTTTACAGGCTTGCATCATATTTGCACAGGCTTGGATTATTTTTGCAATATGCCTGATAGGCGGGGAATGATAAACAAATGTGGGGAATTATGCTTTCCGGATTTCAGAAGGGGCCATTCCGAACTCCTCTTTAAATACCCGGCTGAACCAGGCCGGATCATTGAACCCAACCATGTATGCAATTTCGGAAACCGACAGGTGACCGGATTCAAGTAATGCCTTTGCTTTTCGGAGGCGGACTGTACGGATAAAAATTGCAGTTGATTTTCCGGTGATTGCCTTTAATTTGCGGTACAGCTGACTCTCGCTAAGGTGGATGGCCGCAGCCAGCTCCGATGCATTGAACATCGATTTGTCGAGGTTATTTTCAATGATCAAAATGGCTCTTGAAAGGAATTGTTCTTCGGGAGTTTGTAAAGTGTCTTTATTTGAAGGGATATCCATTTTGCCGTATTTGGCCTGCAATTGACGGCGCAGTTTCAGCAGTTGCTCCATCCTGACCAACAGCTCTTTTTGATTAAAAGGTTTGGTGAGGTAGGCATCGGCCCCTTGCTCGTAACCGGAGATCCGGTCGGTATCAGCAACCCGTGCTGTGAGCATGATTACAGGGATGTGGTCGGTTCGGATATCTTTTTTTAACGTATCGCAAACTTCAAATCCGTTTTTGCCGGGCATCATCACGTCGGTGATCACCAGGTCGGGAACCAGGTTCATGGCCATTTCCACTGCCTTGTCGCCATCGGCAGCCCATTTAACCTTGTAATGAAGGCGGATGGTATCACGGATAAATCCTGCCACATCGGCATTGTCCTCGGCGATCAGGACCAGCGGTTTATCTTTGGGATCGAACAGATCATGATCAGGTTCAGGAAATTCCGAAGAACCCTTACTTCCCGATAGGTGTGGTTTTATTAATTCTTTTTCAGATTGCTGGCTTACAGGCGCATTTTTAGTAATGGGAAGCTGAATGATAAACTCGCTGCCGGCTCCTTCCTCACTTTTAACGGTGATGGTTCCCCCGGCAAGTACCACAATTTCTTTGGTAAGCGAAAGTCCGATCCCTGTACCGCCATGGAAATTACGGTCCTTGGTTTTTACCTGGTAAAATCGGTCGAAAATCCGGTTTTGTTCCTGAACCGGAATTCCAATGCCATCGTCTTTAACTTTAATTACCATTATATTTTGCGCTGTATCCAATTTTGTATGGAAGATCACCTTGCCTTTGGATGGAGTGAATTTAATGGCATTTGTTAGCAAGTTTGAGATCACCTTTGAAAGTTGGTCAGGATCATAATCCATATCCAGTGCCGGGATTTCAGAATAAAAGGTTAACCTGATATTTTTTGATTCAGCGAATGACTGATGGCTTTCCACCTGGTATTGCATCCATGAGATTATATTCCCGCAAATTGGCGAGTAGATCAATTTTCCATGCTCCAGTTTGGCCAGGTCGAGCAACTGGTTTACAAGGTGCAGCAGGTTATCGCTGTTGCGACTGATGGTTTCGAGTTTATTTTGAAATTCCCCGGCATTATATGCTTTTCCGGCCAGGTCGGCAGCAATGCCCATGATAACCGTAATGGGTGTCCGGAATTCGTGGGTTATGTTGGTGTAGAGCCTGGTTTTTAGTTCATCAAGTTCGCGTAAACGCTGTGCTTCTTGCAAGGCCAATTGCCTTTTTAATTGGTATCGGTAAAGCAGCACAATACCTGAAATACTAAAAATTATTAGAATAAAAATGGCACGGGAAGTTTTCCACCAGGGTGGGTTTATACGAAAATCGAGAGCTATTTCTTTGGGATGATCCAACCCGGTAGCGGTGCTTGTTTGAATCACAAAACGGTATAAACCTGCTGATAAATTCGGATAAATAACCTCTTTGCCTGCCTGACTCATCTGCCAGTTTTGGTCAACTCCTTCGAGTTTATGCCGGAGCACAAACCCCTGATGATAAAGGTCATGTGCAGAGTAGGTGATAGTTAGGTAGTTTTCATCATAAGCCAGGTCAAGTGCCTTTGAATGATCAACAGTACGATCCATAACCCGCAATGAAGTAATATAAGGATCGGGAATTCCAATTCGTGTTTTGAGGCTGTCTGGATCAAGAAAGCCAAGTCCCCGTCGATAACCGATCGCTATTCTACCATCCGATAAAAGTATGAGTTTGCCTGGTGTTAATGCATTTTTATCCGACCAGTTGTCCTTTAGTGTCAATCCGAAATTTTCATCAATCAGATCAACAGTTAAATTTTGTAAGTCAACCTGCAAGAGGCCTATGGCGGTAATACACCATAGCCGGTTTTTTTTGTCAACAACAATATCTGAGATATAAGCATGTGGTAGCTGCTCTTTGCCTATCAGAACCTGAAATCCCTTTCCTGGTGTTTTGGTATTTACAAATCCCAATCCCTTTTCGGGGCTTGCCATCCAAAGCGTATCGCCGGAATAATCCCCGAAAGAAGTAACGCTTAAAACTTGATCGGGATGATTAAAATAATTCAGGCTGTTATTTGAGGGACCATAAAAACCATAGGATTGATTTCGGCGGCTGAACCAGATTTTACCATAAGGATCAATGGATATCCTGCCAATCATCGGCAGGCTTTTATCAGGTTCAAGAATTTCCTGAAATGCGGCGATGCTTTCCGCGTAGCCTGTTTTTGGATCAAATTTCATTAAACCGTTGTTGGTAGTAGCAAGCCAGATGTTCCCGGCTGCATCCGGTTTCATGTCGTTGATAATGGGGAATTTGCTGAAAGGTTTTGAAATACATGCTATTTGCCCGCTGCTTTCAGTGTACCGAAATATTTGAGAGGAAGTTGAGAATAACAGGTTTCCCGTTGGTTCCATTATCAAAGCAGAAATGTTGAATTCAGAAATCCCATTTTGTGAGAATGGCATCGAAGTAAAAACCTGTTTTTTAAAATCGTAAAAATGCAAACCATCACCCCGTCCATAAGCAATGATCAAGCGGTTGTTTTTTGTATCTTCAACAATCTGCCGGGTTAGATACCAATGGTTTTCATCCGTAGCTGCAAAAAAGTGATTGTCAATCGGGCCGTTCTGTCCACGAAGAAGATACACCCCGGTTTCTGAACCCAACCACAAATAATCATTATTATCCTGCAGAAATAGTTCAACCTGCTGCCGGTGTCCGCTTTTGTTTTCAAATGATTGGAGAAAATCAAAGGATTGTTTTGCGGGATTAAAAATGCCCAAACCCGCCAGGGAAGAAACCCAGATTTTATTTTGTTTAGTGAGGGAATAGGGGGTGATTTTTTCATTGAAGAAGTTTTGACCCAATGCTCCGGGACCGAAACGGCCGGTAAATTTTTCATCAGCAGTATTAAAAACCACCATATCAAAATTCCAGGTGCCAAGGGTTAAGCTGCCTTCAGGGTGGGCTACCATCATGTTAAACTGGTTGATTTCCCTGAGATATTGCTGGTCATGGTAATAAAACCAGGTGAAGTGGCCTGTTTCTTTTTCGAATTTTAACAGTCCTGAAAGTGATGCCAGCCAAAGAATTGATTTATCATTGGGATCTTCCTGAATAGCATGGATCCTGTTGATATCGTTCCTGTCGAGCAAAACCCCTGTTGGTATTTCTTCATTGAATATAAATGTTTCAAATTGTTGGGAAGAAGGATCAAAGCTGCAAATCCCATTATCGGTGCCTGTCCAAAGTCTTTTCTGACTGTCAATGAAAACAACATTTATTCCCGACTGCAATGCATTTGAAATACCTGTTTCGACCGGATAATTTTTAAAAGAATGTGTATCTATATCAAAAATGCTGAGGCCCTTCGCAGTACCGATCATGATTTTATCTTTGTTATCATAAACAAAACCATTTCGTGGAATTAAATTGTCAATCAAAGCATTGCTATCTGTTTCGTTGTGCTGAAAAACCAGGGCACTATAGCCGTCCCAGCGACAAAAACCATGGTCGGTCGCGATCCAGATAAAACCGTCATTATCCATTAGAATGGAAGTTATTACATCGGAGGGGAGCCCTTCTGTAACGGTAATTTTTCTGATGGTGTTTTGGGGCTGAGCGCAAATTGTTAAGGCATTCACCGTCAACAGGAGAACCAATAAAATTAAATTCCATCGATTGAAATGCAATGCCTTTGACACTATAAATGGTTTTGAAATCCGATTCATTGGAACCGGCATTCGAAAATAAGAAAAAAGCGGCTGAGAACATTAAATTATGGATACCTCTTTTAAATTCACATATAAAAAACCACCCCGAATAATGAGGTGGTAGATTGTATGGATAACAATAGCTTATTTTGGCACCTGGCTTTGGTAAGCAGTTTGGTTTGCTTTGGAAGGTGTTTGTCCACCTGCACCAAGGTTTACTTTCCAGTAGTTGGTTTCATCTGTATTTTGAACCAGGCCATTCATACTGAAATCCCCGCCTTTATAGCCTGACTGGCCCAGGTCAACTTTCCAGACTGAGGTTTCATCGGTATTTTGGATCAGTCCGTTACCATTACCATCGCCGGCTACCATGCCCCAAACACCAGTTTCAAGCTCTTTGTGGCCATTGATTCCTCCATACGCCTGGGCTGCATCTGTTGAAAAGTCATAATTAATAACTCCGCCCGATTCCGTTAAGGCATTGGCTGAAATCACACCCAGATGATTGCGATGGAAAACGACAGCATAGAGATTTTGAACAGGATTAGCCTGAAGCCGGATATTATCGGTTCCATTCAAACCAACAACAGATCCGTTGGCCAGCAGAAAAGCAACCTGCTCATCGATGATGGTGGCCGAAGTAGCATTGCCCGGGGCATCAGCATCACGGAATTGGACATAGAGCCAATCAACAACATTTGCCGGAATGGCCGGAACATTTTCAGTTCCGTTATAGAGCCATACGGGATCACTTTCGTTGTAGTATGGGAGTGATGGATTATAAGGCTGATCCAGCGGAATATAACCCTGGGAGTTGAGGTTTGTCTCCATTTGACCGGTACTTGTATTATAAGGCCCTTCAAGAAATACTTTCAAATCGACAGGAGTACCTGCGCAGGATACATCAAAATTGTCCCAGTAACTGGATTGGTTTCCTGAGCAAAATAATCCAGCCCTTCCGGTATTAAAGGTGTTGTCATTTACATTAAAAATTTCATTGCCATCAACCCTTAATACAATGCTGCCACCAATTGATTCAATTTCGATAGTGTACCATTGGTTTAAAACATAAGGAACTTCATCTGTTGCGAGGAAGGTCGAGATGCCGTCTTCCCATTTAATCAAATTTCGACCCGGCGTTTGCGTGTTCCATACGAACATATACATATTAAGCTCATCCTGCCAATTAAAAACGAGGCCAATATCATCGTTGTCAGTAGAATACAAGTCACAGGTTAAGATATAATCCTCCCAGAACGGGCTGCCTGCAATTGCAAAACACCCTTCAAGCCGGTTTCCGGTAACGTAGTAATTAGAAGTTTGCCTGATGTTTCCACTTGCTTCACTCCAGGTTCCGTTTTTAATCCACCAAACCGGACTAATACTACTGTCATCAAAGAAGTCTTCATACTTCAGGCACTGATCGTTTGGAAGGATTTCAATGTATGCATTTTTTGTTTCCATATCGGATCCAAAGTAATTTTGAGCCGTGAGGGATACATCAAAAATCCCACTGCTATAATAAGTGTGTTCAGGATGCTGGTCCGTAGCGTTCTGACCGTCGCCAAAATCCCAATCCCAGTTAGTTGGGCCATAGACCGAAAGGTCGGAAAATTGAACAGGGACTCCAATAAATTGAATTAAGTTACTGGCAACAAAATCTGACAAAGGAGGTAAATCAGAAATACAAAAGTTATCTAACCATACATACTCCGATGCATCTAAAAACTCCACAGTTATCTCAATGTGGTTCACATTATCAATTAAATCATTCCAGGTTCCCGATTCCATTGTCCAGTATGATTCATCCACTGGGAACACAAATGTTTTCCACTGGTCAAAGGCAACTTCAATTGACAGGTCCATGGGGAAGGTTGCCACACCGCCCGGCCCTGAAATTTTCAAAAAATTGTCGCTAATCAAAGTGGAGCCTGAATAATTGGTAACCTTAATATCCATCCTTAAATCTGCTCCGTGCATGTCAATCTGATTCCAATCGCCCAAAAATTTAGGAGGCGGATAAGCAAGTGATATTCCTGATCCATCAGTAATTCTGATTACCCGGCCCGGATTACCACCTGAAGATTGATTGCTAACTCCTCCAATGTTGGCAAATGACCATCCATCATAATCGCCCTGCTCAAAATCAGAGCAAATTACGGGGGTTACAGGGATAATAACCGGAGAAAAAGAGAGGTAAACATTATCGAGCCGGTTCCATTCACCACCATTGATGTATTCCATTCGGACTACTACTTCATTAACTTGCTGTATAAGGCTGTTCCAGTCGCCATCAACCATGGTCCAGTTTGCAGGATCGATTGTAACCGAATAGTTTTGCCAGGTATCAAGCGGAGGATTTGTTCCGAGCAGTGCCTGTGCTTTACCCCCCGGCCCTTCAATTTGAAACACAAAATTGTTCTCAATATAACTACCACTGTTCTGATGGAGGAATATATCTGCTGAAATGTAATCGCTGGTCGTAGCATTGGACCAGTTACCAAGGAACTTGACAGGCGCATAACTCAGATTGATGTCGCCGGTAGCATCGTCGTTTACCCTGAAGTTATTTCCGGGATTACCGGTTCCAATTTCCCATAAATAATCACCGTCACCTTCGGAATACCAGCCTTCGATATCAGACTCAAAATCGGAAGTGACCTGGCTGTTTACGGTGAAAATCGGAAAAAATAAAATGAGAGAAATAATCGTATGAATTTTCATAATTAGATTATTTAATGAAGAAAATTTTTGAGTAGTTTGATCTGTTAAAACAATAACAAATATAAAAAATAGATTGTTTAAGTATAGTTAAAAGTCAAAATATTTATAATTTAACTGGTTGTGAAAAATGATTTTTTAGGTATAAAAAAAGTCAAGCACTCACATGTACCTGACTTTTCATTGAAGTTATAATTTCTTTTTATTTTTTAATAAACCTATTAACATATTTTTGTTGATCTGCTAAGATGTTCAGAAAGTAAATGCCGCTTTGCAAATTTGAAATATCAATTTTTGCCGGGGAATTCGAATCCTGGAGAATCATGTGACCGGTAATATCCATAACTTCAATGGAGTAGACCCTGTCAATTACTTTTACCATCAAATAATTTTCAGCTGGATTTGGATAAATATAAATCCTATTTGCCTCCATATTATCAGTCCCTGATAATAACACTTCCTGGATATTGGTAGGTTCTGATTCGCCATCATTGTAAACTGCAGTTACGTAGTAGGCGTGCAGTCCGGCACCGGGAAGATCAATAACATGGGTAGTTTCCGTTGTGTTATCAAGCAGGTTGAAATCACCGTTGTTAAAAGCATAATAAATATTATAACTAATCACATCACCACTGGCGGGGGCATCCCAGGTCATTTGTATGTTTTCAAAGGAAACATTTACCGCAAAATTCATAGGGGGTAACAGCATGGCAGGGCCAAATTCTTCGATCATAAAATCATCAATATAATAAGTGGGAGTTCCTTTGCCTTTTCCTGCCCAGGCATAAAAGTTCACACCTCCCAATTGGTTCAGGTTGTTCTGCCCAAAGGCGCCAATACTCCACTGCCAGCCATGAACTGAAGTCCCGTCCAGTTTAAATTCTGCCCAGTCTCCATTCAGGTCAATAATAACTTCAACAAACATCCATGAGCCGGGTGTATAGTTAAAAGAAGCCGCACCTTCGCCGCCACCATCAATGGAACCGGTGCCATCTTCGTTAAAAAATACCTGCATTCCCCAACTGCTGTTAGCTCCGTTAAAAAGCTGGAGAGCGTTGAAGTAACCCAAATAACCGGCTGGCACATGCATATTAAAACTGATTTTATATAAGCCCGAAGTGTAATTTTCAATTAATTTAACCACATCATTGGTGCCGCTTACCATCACTGCATTTGATCCTGAATAGGTAACATCTGATGAAATATAGGCATCCTCAGCACCGCAGGGAGCATTGCTCCAGGTAGTCCAGTCGGTGGAGTTTTGGCAGGCAAGCTGACCGCCCGAGTTATAGGTGTCAAAAGTTTCTTCAAAAACAGTGGTTGTTCCACCTCCAATAAAAATTGATACCGATTGTGTCGGGAATGATTCCCCTTCATCATACACCGCGCAAACATAATAAGCATAGCTACCTTGTTCGAGTCCTTCATCCATATAATCGGTGCCGGTTACCAAACCAATGTTTACATTGTTCCTGTAAATGTTATATCCCAGCAAATTTGCTCCCGAAGCGGCATCCCAGGTCAAAGCGACATCTGAACCAGTTACTTCTGCTGAAAAATTTTCGGCACTTGCCAATATGGTGCTACCTTCCGGGCAAACATAAAACATGGCAGACTGGCCCTGGTTAAACTGGGTTCCACCGGGATTGAGGTTGCTGAGGTAGAAATAGCCATTGGCATAACCGCTCCAGCCCCAGTTAAAATGAAAATAGTCGTTGCCCTGGTAGCCATCACAAACAAATGCATGGCCTCCGGCACTTCCTGAACCACTGTAATAAACAGGTCTGTTCAGGTTTAATTCATTTTTTAATTTATAAGTAAAGGTTTCGATGGGCATTGCATTCTTAGGGATAAGTGCAGCGTTTTCCATATAGTTAAAGTAATCAACCAGCGAGTTCCGTGCATCAGAGCTAAAGGCTCCCGAACCACTTGGCGAATATTGCATATCAACCGAAACGCCCAGATGATAAAGCAAAGTGGCCACATTTAAATTGGTTGTATTTACCGAATTCGGCATGCCTGCCCAATTGTAAGTGGTAGCACCAAAATCGGCGGATTGATTTCCGTAACCCGGGCAGTTGTAAGAATGTGACCCTGTTCCCTGATCGGGATAATTGTGGTATTTCATCACCTGTCCCATGGCGGTAGCAACACATCCTGCCCACACATGACCTCCGGGGCCACTGTTATCTATTGGGCAGAGCTGGTTGTAAAACGTACCCTGATCCCAGGTAGTGGTCAGCAACGGATCAACATTTTCAATGTTTTTTGTTGTTGGGTTGGACTGTAGTAATTCACTCCATGTTTGCCCAATCAGTTCATCAGCTTTCAAGGAATGATCACGGGCATATTTGATCTGATCAGCATAATTATTCATCCAGTAATTAAAGTTTTCCGGATCAAAATCAGTTTGGGTTTGATATGTTCCTTCAAACGCATATCCCAGGATAGGATACACATTGTCCTCAGCACTCACAATGACAAATCCTTTGTTGTTTTCGGCATTAAAAACGTAATAAACAGGTTGTTCATTTGCTGTTTCAGTGTAAATCAGGTTTAAATTGATCAACCCTGGATTTAGAGCATCACCATACATAATATAGTGATTTTTGGCAACTTTTTCTGCTATGGTAGAATTTACGACTTCAGCATGTACTATTAAATAAGCGCTGAAAACCAATAAGGAAAGGAGTAATAATTTTTTCATAGGAATTATTTAAGTGAATTGATTCATGTCAAAAGCAATGACAGATAATTTATCGTGATGGGTTGCAAATTTAGCAGAAAGATTCAAAGATAAAAATCACTGTTCTATAAATGTTGCCGTATGATCAGTAAAAAGGGCGCCTCATTGAGACGCCCCCGCTCTTTCATTTGAAGAACATTTATTTTGGCACCTGAGTTTAATCTGTAGCATTATTTCGCAGCTGCATTTATAAAATCAGGCACCAGGGTTGTCTTTCGATTAATTGGTTGTTCGTTGATTCATTTATATTTATGCTTTGCAAATAATACTCCTTATATGAAATCAGGTGTCTATTTTTAAATTATTTAGCTGTTACATCCTTCAAACAACGGACACTATAACCGATTGATCCATTGGAAACGCCACCGGAAATTACACCATCCGGGGCATTGATTGTAATTCTGGAGCCCCATCCCGCCACATTATTACTGGTATAAAATGAGGTGGTGGCATCCATGCCTGTAAAGACACCAGCGCTTCGTTGTCCGCAAAGCAGCGCAGAAAAACCGCTTGTGTTTGTTCCAACACCAACGCCGGTTCCTTCGCCAATGGCTTTGAGTGCATTGCCATCTTCATTCACGAATTCCCTGAGAGCATCATAGGCTGCCATCGGGGGTACATGCCAGCCATCGGGGCAAATGCCCTGAACGCCTACAATGGTTGTGTAACTCACTACTTCACTCCAAAGGTAAAGGCCTCCATAAGTATCACAGTTGGCCGGGTTGTCTTCGTAACAATATTTTTCAATAGTTGTGTTATCATCCATGGGATTGACGCCATAAATAAAATCGCCAATGTTCAAATTTTCAGCCATCCAACACTGATCACCAATCTGTACCGTATTGTATGATTGTCCATCGCGACTGTCCAATATTGGGTCACCGCAGCCCCAGGCGCCCGGGTCAATTGGCAATATTTCGGTTTTCCCCCGATTGGGGTACCAAAGATCATTTTTATCCTGATTATTCACCTGGGTATCCATGTTTACGTCGCCCTGCAGATATCCGGATGTTCCAGCCTGCGGTATCCAACTATCATAGCCGTCATTCTCATCGATGATTCCATCGGCATTGGCATCACCCCCTATCATGCCCCAGGCCCCACCCAGATCGGACTGGTTGTCGCCATAGGCCTGACCGGCAGAAGTTGTAAAATCATAGGTATAAAATCCACTGGATTCAGTAAGCGGATATTTCGACATCACCGGCAGGTGATTCCGGTGCCAGATCACCACAAACAACTGGTTGGTAACCTGAAAATCGAGTATCGGCAGTGAACTTCCGTCGAGATTCACAATGCTGCCATTTCTCAAAAGGAAAAATGCACCGCCTGCAACAGCCGTGGCTTCCGTTGCAGCATTTGCATCAGGAGCATCCCTGAATTCCACGCCAATCCAATCAACCACATCTTCATTGGGTATTGCATCCACCTCTTCGGGGCCGTTATAGCCGATAACTGTTAATGTTTGCTGAAGCGGGATAATGGGATTCAGGTCTGAGTTCATATCGGTTCCGTTGAAAGGTCCCTCGAGGAAAACTTTCAAATCCACCTGTGCCGGTTGCGGATGCTCGATGTTGATATGATAATCCTGGTAATTATTATTGTCCCAGGTATTATTGTCAAAATAGATCACAAAAGCAACCCGGTCGACCCATTGAGCCGGATCATTGAACGGCCCTATTTGCAATGTCCAGACGTTATTTTCATCAGGTCCGTTGAAAGGTGATTGAATAGCGGGACCGGTACCTCCGGCAATCACACTTCCTGTTGGCCAATATGCCTCATCGGGTGTTTGCCAAAGGAAATTAACATCGTTAACACCCCAGTGAAGCCATGGGGTAGCTACCGGGTTGGTAACGGTAACGGTAATGATCTGGTCTTCCTGCGCCACTGTTGGATCCCAGCTAATGGCATAGTCGATGCCACCGGTTCCCCAATACCTGAATATACCGCCTTCCGTATTGTTGGCATTAACCGTTCCGATAAAAGCGGTAACGGCATCCACCCAGTCCATGGCACCCATGTGAACGCCGTGTGTGGTGGGGAAATATTCCCAGGTAAGTCCGCCATCGGTGCAGTAGGAAATACCTGCATCAGAACCCTGATCGCCTGAGCAAACCCAGGTATCCATTGATCCGGGAACATATTTAATTTTTTTTGCGTGAACATCACCGGTATAGGAGATTTGCGACCAGTTTTCGCCTCCATCGGTTGTTTTATAGAGTGTTGCATCATTCTGAGAGATCAGCAATCCTTCGAGCTGGTTTTTAAAATCGGCGATGCCATAGGTGCTGAGGGGTGATTGATAAGCAACCCAATTCTGTCCCTTGTCGGCCGATTTATAAATCCTTCCTTTCGTAGTGGTGAACCAAATCGTATTTCCTGCAACGGAATAATTATCAACGATCCCGTATTCATCTGTCAGCGGATCAGGGATATTGATTTGTGGAACACGGTTCCAGTTGTTTCCTCCGTCGGTGGTGGTATAAATTTCAAAATAGCCGCCCGAAGGATCTCCCAGACAAACGCCGGTGCCTGCATCCCAGAAATGAACAATATTTGGGAATCCTCCCACAACAGGATCAAAAACCGCTGTTGATTGATGCGTCCATGTGGTGCCGCCATCAGCAGTATGGAAGATACCCTGGTTAAATTCACCAAAAAGTTTGTAGGTTACCACCCAGGCATTGTTTTCATCCAGGGCGAAAATGCTTGTATTCACCAGTCCGTCATGGTTGGGGATGTTGATCACCTCCCAGTTTTGCCCGGCATCGCTTGTTTTGGTCACTTCGTTAACGATATACTGATTCTTTCCATCCTGTGCCAATGCCCATGCAATGTTTCCATCAATGGCTGATAAAGAGCTTATTCTGGAATACCGTTTGCTCAATCCGGCATTTTGCAACTGAAAATCCTGCAGGTTTTTAAAGATCAGGTCGGCATAATCACGGCCAAAAACATTGTACTGATAAAGTGCATCATCCGTGCGCTGGGCGCAAATTCCGGTGATATCAACGGTGGTTTCGGGTGCACGTTGGAAAACCAGATCGGAGCTGCTGTTGATCCTGAAATGGGTGGTGCCGGAAGGATCGATCAATTCGTAATCGGTAGAGGCCAGAAAGCTGTTTCCTCCGTATGGAAAATATACATCATTGATCCGGATTACTTCGCCTTCATAATCTTCACCCAACTCTGAAACGGTGACAACCTGCGGTTCGGGCATGGGATTGTTGCGGGTGAGGTATTTGTGGTAAACCAGGTTTTGTAATTCAAACAAACCGTTGAAATCACTGGTTTCGCCAACGATCAACACCGAGTCACCCATGCGCCAGTAACTCAGGTCCGGACTGTAAACGCCTGATCCGGCTGTCGGATCCTGGATAAACCTGAGGTTGCCGTATTCGGTTCCACAGGTAACAATACCTGTTATGCAAACCGATGAGCCCAGCGGTTCGAGCCTGGCCTCTGCGATGGTCATGGGTGTCGGCTCATAAACGTAGATATAGTCTGTTTTTATTTCTGTTTCTGTGTTGCTTTCATTTGACACGGTGAGTTTGACCGTATAAAGTCCGGGGTACTGGAACGTCCATTCCGGGTTTTGTTCAGTGGCATCCACATTGCCGTCGTTATCAAAGTCCCATTCCCATGAAATCGGATTCAGCAAACTGAGGTCGGTGAACTGAACCGTCAAGGGATCCCAGCCTGAAGTGATGTCGGCTTCAAAATCGACTACCAAAGGCACATTGGACGGGTCGTACCAGGGGTTGAAAAATACCTCACCTTTTGCTGCATCTTCATCATTATCATAAATATGGGCATCAATCTCGGATTCGGTATAGTAGCCCCAGTCGTTGTAATAGGCGTTAATGGACTGGGATGTACCGTTATATAACTGGATGCCTCCCCAGTAATTATTAATAAAAGTATTTAATCCGGCTTCCTGTAAATTATTTTGGCCCAGATCTGGCACCGGCGAACCGGAAATATATACACCATAAGTATCATTATCGCTGAAGGTGTTCCCTCTGACATAAATACCGGAATAGTTTACCTGTAATCCGTCCCCGTCACTAAATTGAATATGACTATTGGTGAAATAACCGGTATCCGAATAATAATACCTGACAGCATAAAACTGATAGCCGGCATAAAGTACCTGGCAGTAATCCATGTTACCGATGCCCTGGTTGGCCGAATTATAACCATACATTTGGATATAATTCCAATTCCCCTTTGAGGGGGAAGTAGCGTTGCCATCATTGTTCAGATCACCACCGAAGGTATCATCATAAAGTGAAGTAAAAATGATGTTCTGTGCAGCTGTTCCGATAGCATTGAGGGTTCCATTTATTGTCAAGCTACCATTCAGGCATTTGATGATTTCTCCGGCAGGGATGGTAAGCGTGTAGTTTGTAGCCTGGGTTGCGTTTCCAATTAGCACGTAAGGGAATCCACAAACACTTTCTGCCAGGGTGAAATCCTGGATAAAAGTCCCTGATATTCCAAAAGCATCGATGAAGTTGCCGCTGCCTGAATTCCCGGAAATCGTTGTGATGTCACTTCCGCTAATATAGGCGGCATAGTTCCCGTTGTTGCTGAACTGGCAATTATTCACGGAAATTTGCCCGGTAGTGGTTTCCAGACCGTGTCCGCCATTATCTATAAAAATACAGTTATCAATGTCCATTGTTGTCGCATTAGAATAGATCCCCTGCAGGTCGCAATCCCTGAATGTATTGCCGGAAACTGTTATGGCTGTATTGTCGGCATTTAATCCAGTATTATCGCTATACCTGATATGGCTGTTGGTGAAATAACCGGTATCCGAATAATAATACCTGACAGCATAATTTTGATAGCCGGCATAAAGTACCTGGCAGTAATCCATGTTACCGATGCCCTGGTTGG
>ERZ795053.536-NODE-536-length-48880-cov-9.735955_pt1 | contig 48880 bp, 37 predicted proteins | sample MGYA00375137_ERZ795053 | MGnify/ENA primary metagenome ERZ795053 (study PRJEB30182, sample SAMN05720284) | activated sludge metagenome | isolation source: Anaerobic digester | place: Hong Kong | collected 2014-12-17 ...
GGCAAGACCCTGCAGCAATACCCTACCCTGCCCGTAACCGTGACCGAACATACCGATCCGGATGCGGCCAACAGCCAGCATACCAACCAGGACAACCTGGATATAAGTGTCATTCGGGCAGCTTCCATAGCACGGGTGCTGATTCAGGATGCCGGGATGCCCTCAAACCAAATTGAAGTTGTCGGCGTCGGAGCAGCACAACCCAGAGTTTCCAATGAAACCCCGGCCGGCAGGGCGCTAAATAACCGCGTCGAAGTTATCATCCGGGTAAATTGGCCGATGCTATTAAGGAAAATCAGCAATATCAATCTGGAGTAGCCCGGGTGCTACCGCTCAGCCGGGCGGTCCTATCCGAATCATATTCTATGGGCGTTTAAAAGCCTGGAAGTCACGGATGTAATCCTGTTCTTCATAATCTGCTGAAGCCAGAACCAGTTGTACTGCCTGGTCTTCGTACACCATGGTGTGCCAATGCATGACGGGAATATATATCCCTGTATCCGGACGATCCAGTTTGAACTGCCACTGGGTTCCGGCTTTATCTTCCACATGCAGGATGATGGTCCCCTGCAATGCGATCAGAACCATCTCCGTCTTATGATGCGCATGGCCACCGCGAACCACGGTAGCCGGGGTATTTACCGTCCAAAAGGTCCGGCGGACCAGAAATGGAATGTCCCCCTGCTCAGCAACGTAAAGAAATCCCTCTTCCCGCGCCCCATGGCCTGAAAATTCAATCCTGTATGGTCTATCGGCGCTCATAAACTTCAATATAGGTGCTGGATTGCGGTTCATGATTGGTGGCTTCCTGCCCATAAATATACCGTGACGGTCGGTCGGGGTAAGTTTCTGCGATGGCTACCTTCCGATACCCTTGCTGAACGTAATAAAATGCATTATTGAAATAATTGCGGCCGGCCTGGGATTCATCTTTAAAAAGCCAGGAGAATGAGTTGACTACGAGAAACAGGTATTTGGGTTTGCTTGACTTCATGGCCTCAATAGCCTCCTCCTGGTATCGGACATTTTCCGGATCGTCATTGGAGATGAAAGCAGGAAAAACATGTCTGGTCGGGGCCAGGGTTTTGGTATACAGATAACCTTGCGGCTCGGAGCCCACGATAAGCACCTGATCACCAGGGCCTTTGATCCCATTCACATAAATCCCGAGATTGTACATTTCCTCAAATGGGTTTTTACCGTAGACACGCCGTATCATGGTCGTCTGATCGACGGGAAAATAATTTGACAGGACCAGAAACAGGGTAACTCCAATGACAGGCAAACTCAGCAAAGGGTAAGTCCAGGTTCTTTGGCCAGACTGACGCGCGATGCGATTGCCAAGCACATACAGACCAAACCCCGCCCACATAGCCATAAAGGGTAATAAGTTGAGCGCGTAATGCCCATAAAATCTACCTCCCAAAACCAGATTTATTCCGGCAGCGATCGTCAGTGCCAGCACGTAGACCGGATAGCGAACCGGTTTTTCCAGCCAGGCAACCAGTATGCCAATGCCACTGGTTATCCAAAGCATCCAAAGTATCCTACCCGCCAGGCTAATAAAATGTTTTCGCAACTCTTGTTTCTGGGCATCGCCAAGTACTTCTGCATACCCGAATGGCCGTTCTACCAGCCAATGATAAGCTTCTGGCAAACTACCCTGTATCCCTAACACGAGCAGGACCAATAAGCCTGTTATTAACGAAGCCCCTCCCAATTTAAGAAGCCCCTTCCAGGGAATGGATTGCTGTTGTGCCCTGGACTCCCCAACAGCAATGATGATGACGGGTAGAAAATAAAATAATCCTGTTTGTTTGATCAATACCCCCCAGGCCAGGACGGCACCGCTTCCGATCCACCAGCGACTTTTCTTTTTGTCCAAGGCCTGATGCAACATCCAAATTCCTCCCAGAACACATAAAGTAGTCAGGTGTTCCGAAACCATAGCCAGGTCCTGTAAATAGGGGTTCGTGCTGTAAAGACCGTAAGCAAGCACCGTTAACCAGGCATAGGAAGCATTTACATAGCGTCTGCTTATCTGGAAAAGTAAATAACCGGATGCAATTTTTATCAGGAGGAGTGCAGCATGCGCGCCTATAGTAGTCGTGCCAAATACTGCGGCAATTAAAGCATAGCTGTAAAAGATTCCTGGTGGCTTGATCTCATAGAAGTCCTGATAGGGCACCTTGGCGTGGAGAATCAGCTCACCAAAATACAAGTACGAACCCTCATCGCGATCAAATGCAAGAGGCAGGTAAAACAACCTGACTACCACCAGGATCACAAGGACCACCAGAACCAGTACAGGCAAGACCGGAAAGTCGAACCGGGAGGCTTTGCCTTCATTCTTTTTATGCTTAGAAGGCTTTTTACCGGATGCCTTCATACTAAGGTTTATGGGTTGGGCTAATGAACTCGATGTTGGCATAATCGATGAGGTCTTCTCCCTTTACCATCTGATGCACCTCATTGAGCGATTTTGAGAAAGCGCGAACCTGACCCAGGAAGGTGATGTGATCTACTTCGATCATTTTTTTTATAGCCTGGGTGAATACCGGACGTTTCATCACCGGCAGCAGCCCATACTTGTAATATTTCTCCCAATAATCCGTCATGAATTTACCTTCGGTATTGCAGACAAACCATTCATCAAAGATGGAAAACCAGAACATCCGGATCCGCCGGTTAACTTCTTCGGTCATGACGTAATCCGGATCGTGAATATTGGGTGGTAACTGCGACTGATGCTGGCGAATGGCATTGACAACCTGTACATGAATTTCCAAATTTTCCGAAATGGTATAATCCTCCATTTCTTCGAGGGTCTTTTCCAGGCCTTTCTGGCTGATCTTCACACTTCGGTACATAATGATCACGGATATCAATGCCACTAACAAGGACATGACTGATGTAGCGATTGAAATGATCAGTGTTAAATCCATGGCTTTAATTATCTGGGGTCAACCTTTTATTATTTCTGGTTTGTCTTTTACCTAATGCACCTGAAATAGCCTTCCAGACTTCCGGTTGCTGTACCGATTAATCTTCTTCATCCACTTCTTCGGCGATGCCAAGGTTTGCTATTGCGATACTGGAAGCGGATTGTTCGGCACTTTTTTTATTGAAGTCTTCAGCGGTAGCGATTTCTTCTCCGTTAATCAAAACTGCAACGCGGAAGCGATCCCGGTTGTCCATCCGGTATTTGTTCAACACGGAATAACTGACTTCCTTTCCGTGCTTTTGACACCACTCCAGCAGTTGCGATTTGAAATTATCATCCTTGTTCTCGAGTGCATGAATATTCAGGTATTCACGCAACATTTTATGTATAATGTAATTTTTAGTACGCCGGTATCCACTTTCGATGTACATCGCGCCGATAAATGCTTCCAGCGCATTACCCAACATGGAATTGGTCAGTTGTGTCTGGTTAAATTCCTTGAGGAGCACATCTATTCCGATCTGATCAGCGAGATCGTTGAGGGTTTTCCGTTTAACAATTTTGGAGCGCATCTTGGTCAGAAAGCCTTCGTCGCTATTGGGGTATTTCTTGAAGAGGTATTCTGCCACCACCGAACTGAGAACCGCATCACCGAGGAATTCCAGTCTTTCGTTGCTGTCCATGCGGTTTTTATTCTCATTCAAGCTGGATTTATGAAAAAAAGCAAGCTTGAAGAGGTAAGGGTTGAGCGGCACATAATTCACAAGTGAATCAAGCCGCTGCACAAAATATTTATCGGAACCGAGATAGTAATTGTATGTTTTTTTCAAACGACTTATCATACCCGTTTCAATACGATCGATGAGTTATGACCTCCGAATCCAAATGTATTACTTAAAATAATATCCAGGTGTCGTTCCTGGGGTTGATTTAGGGTCAGGTTCAGTTTAGGATCGATCTCAGGGTCTGGTGTGAAATGATTGATGGTGGGTGGAACAAAATTATGTTTCATACCGAGGATGCCGGCAACTGCTTCAATAGCTCCGGAAGCTCCCAGTAAATGGCCGGTCATGGATTTGGTTGAACTGATATTCAAACCATATGCATCCTCTCCGAATACATGCTGAATGGCTCGTAATTCAGCCACATCTCCCAGTGGTGTGGAGGTACCATGCACATTGATGTAATCGACGTCAGATGTATTGATTCCAGCTTCTTTCAGCGCTGTCCGCATGACGATAGAAGCTCCTCTACCTTCCGGATGAGGTGCGGTGATGTGGTAGGCATCGGCTGTGGCTCCTGTTCCGATGATCTCGGCCAGGATGGGTGCACCCCGTCGGCGGGCATGATCGTAATCCTCCAGGATTAACGTGCCGGACCCCTCGCCCAGAACAAAACCGTCCCGGTCTGCATCAAAGGGTCGCGATGCGGTCAGATAGTCGTCATTGCGTTCCGACAGTGCTTTCATATTGCTGAAGCCACCCATACCGGTCTCGGTAATGGCTGCTTCCGAGCCGCCGGTTATAAACACATCGGCTTTTCCCAGTCGGATGTAATCAAAGGCATTAATGATAGCGTGGTTGGCGGATGCGCAGGCAGAAACGGTTGCATAGTTGATCCCCAGACATCCGTACCGGATGGATATATGACCGGCGGCGATATCGGCGATCATTTTAGGGATGAGAAACGGACTATGGCGGGGCACGCCCCGGCCGGCTTCTGCATAGGTTTCAATTTCTGCCTCCAAAGACCGGAGTCCTCCAATTCCGGAACCCCAGATCACCCCGGTACGATCCGTAGCCAGAATGTCTTCGGTGAGTCCGCTCATGGCAATGGCCTCATGGGTCGTATAAAGTGCGTACTGAGCAAAAAGGTCCAGCTTGCGCACTTCCTTCTTATCCAGTACTTCCGTGATATCCAGGTCTTTCAGTTCACAGGCAAACCTGGTCTTAAAAGCTTCAGCATTAAAACGTGTGATCGGATTAGCTCCGGAAACACCCTCCTGCAATGCTTTAAGGTAAGCATCTACGGAATTGCCAATTGGCGTGAGTGCTCCAATACCCGTTACAACGACTCGTTTCATAGACCGTAAGGTTTACATAAGCAACCGCAAAGTAAGCAAATTACCTGCTTAATGCGATAAAAAAATCCATAAACAAGAGGGTTTCTCATTTATGGATTTTTTATAAATAACTGAAAATCAGCTTAATTTAGGACTGCATCTGAGATTCCAGATAGCTTACTGCTTGTCCTACTGTTTGGATATTTTCTGCTTGTTCGTCCGGTATCGAAATATCAAATTCTTTCTCGAATTCCATGATAAGTTCAACCGTATCTAGTGAATCAGCGCCTAAGTCGTTCGTGAAACTTGCTTCAGGCGTAACTTCAGATTCGTCGACTCCTAATTTGTCCACGATGATCTTCTTTACTTTTTCTTCGATGCTAGACATAATTGGTTAATTTTTAAAAATTTTCGCAAAATAAAGGATAACCCCAGTGAATCACAAAGAAATCTGGCATTTTTTATCAACGCCCCTGCTTCCGTGACCATCCTATCGTATCAAATTAGATTAATCATGCTTCTGTCCGATCAAGAACGCTAACCTTTTGCTAAATTTGCCAATCTTGAGTGACAGCGAAGCCCTATTAACCGCAGGAAAAGGTATGAAGTTCCAAAATACAAAAATAGTTGCAACCGTTGGTCCAGCTTGCGAGGATTATGAGGTATTATTGGCCTTGGCCAAAGCAGGCGTGAATGTGTTCCGATTGAACTTCAGTCATGGAGCGCACGAGTATCACCAGCAAATCATTTACAACATCATCCGAATCAATGAAGAACACCGGTTCCACCTGGGTATTCTTGCTGATTTGCAAGGACCGAAGCTCCGGGTTGGAAAAATCGAGGGCGATGGGATTCATCTTGAAGCCGGTGATATCATTACGTTTACCAATACCAAATGCATCGGTAATCGCGAACGGGTCTATATGAGTTATGATCAGTTTGCGCAGGACGTGGTCGTTGGTGAAAAGGTATTGATCGACGACGGTAAACTGATTTTTACCGTTGATGAGACCAATAAAAAAGATGAAGTTAAACTGAAGGTTCAGTTTGGAGGGGTATTGAAGTCCAATAAAGGCGTCAACCTTCCCGACACCCATGTTTCGCTTCCGTCGATTACGGAAAAGGATTACGAGGACCTGATGTTCATCCTGACCCAACCGGTCAATTGGATAGCCCTGTCCTTTGTTCGCTCAGCCGATGACATCAAGCATTTGCGAAACATCATCAAGGAACACGAGCACCCAGCCAAGATTATCGCCAAGATTGAAAAACCGGAAGCAGTCCGGAACATCGATAAAATCATTGCGAAATCCGATGCCATTATGGTAGCCCGTGGAGACCTCGGGGTTGAAGTACCGATGGAAAAACTACCCCTGATCCAAAAAGAAATCACTTCCAAATGCCTGCAATTAGGTCGTCCCTGTATTGTAGCCACTCAGATGATGGAATCCATGATCCATAATCCCAGCCCTACCCGGGCAGAGATTACGGATGTAGCCAATGCGGTATTAGATGGTGCGGATGCGGTGATGCTCAGCGGAGAAACCTCCGTAGGTGACCACCCGGTAAAAGTAGTGGAAGCCATGTCCACCATCATCGAAGAGGCAGAGGCTCATTACCATTTCCACGAGAAAAAATCAAAGCCTTCCCGCAAATCAAATACCTTTTTCTCGGATGTTATCTGTTACCAGGCTGTTAAGACGGCCGAATATGTAGGTGCCAAAGCACTTCTGGGCATGACGGTGTCCGGCTATACAGCATTCCGGATGGCAGCGTACCGCCCACCCAATGCCATTTATATCTTTTCCGACCGGCGGTATATGTTGGCAACCCTGAATCTGGTGTGGGGCGTCCGGACCTTCTTCTACGATAGGTTTACCACCACGGATGACACCATCTCGGATGTCGTTGAAATTCTGAAAGTACATCATATGGTAAAGCCGGGCGACCTGGTCGTCAATACGGGTTCGATGCCCCTGGGCAAACGGGCAAGAACGAATATGCTGAAATTAACGTTGGTAGAGTGATGTTTTATCCTTGAAATTTCAGGATGAACCGACAAGCAGGTACAACTTTTTTATATCTTTTTCGTCCTAATCATAAAAGATCCGTATGCCGGTATACAAGCACCTAACCCGGATTCTCCTGTTTATTATTTGTTGGTATGGCTCCGGTGAGCTGACGCCTTTAAAAGGACAGGCTGGCTCTACCAATGAAGAAACTGTCAATCTGGAGAGCCTTTTTATTGATGCCATGCAACAAGTCATCCTCGGCAATCCCGATAAAGCCATCAATCGCTTTAATGAAGTACTGGCGAAAGACCCCGATAACGATGCAGCTGCTTACGAACTAGCTAAAATCTATGCTGCTAAAGGAGAAAACGATCAAGCCTTCGAGTGGGCTCAGAAAGCAACCCAATGGGCTCCATCCAACTCCTATTACCAACTCTTTCTAGCCCGGCAGTACGAACAAAAGGAAGTCTATGCCGCTGCCGCAGGCATTTATGAAAAACTAGCTGCCAGCGGTAATCTGTATGAGGACGACTACGAAGTCTGGTCGCACGATCTGGTCGAGGCCGGGAAGCCCGAAGACGCCATTACAGTCCTGGATCGACTGGAACAAATGGTAGGTGTTCACGAAAGCCTCATTCAACAGAAATACGAGTTGTACATTCGACTTAATAAAGCGGGAAAGGCCGAATCCGAATTAACCAAACTGATCGATGCCTATCCGCAAGAAACCCGATTCCGGCTGCTCCTGGCATCCCACTTCATTCAATTGAACAAACCGGACAAAGCAAAAGAAGTCTACCAGGCGGTCTTGCAAATGGACCCGGACAATGCACAAGCAAATCTGGCACTATCCAAATCACTGAAAGCCAGCGGAGCGGATGACCAATACCTGCATTCCATCCAGTCCATCCTGTCAAATCCCCAGGTCCCTCTTGATGACAAGATCAAAGAACTGATTCCCTACCTGGATAAGCAGATCCAGCATCCGGAAGCTTCCCTGGGACAGGCATTGATCGATGCCGGCCTGGGCTTGAATCAAGCCCATCCTGGTGAGGCAAAAGTCCAGGCCCTGCTGGGAGACATCTACCAGGCAAGTGGTCAAGATGCCCAGGCGATAAGCGCCTATCTGGGTGCGCTTGATTTACAGCCAGCCATCTGGAGCATTTGGGAACAAACCCTTCCTTTATTGCTAAAAAATGAGCAATACCAACAAATATTGTCGTATGCACCCAGAGGAATGGACTACTTCCCAAACCAGGCTCTCCTTTATTACGCCATGGGAATAGCCCAGATCCATCTCAACCAGATCAAAGAAGCTCAACAAAATCTCAGTGATGCCGGTATGATGGCCGGCAAAGGCTCACCACTTGCCCTATCGATAAGGGCGGGTCGATTATTAGCCCAACAAGTCAATGGTGACCGTATTGCAGTTACCAGCGGATACGAACAATTGCTCAAGGAAGCTCCGCAAGCCCTCTCGGTTTGGCAACAATACCTGGAGTATTTGTCCGATTCGGAAAGTTCGCAAAGTCAGGCGCAGCAATTGATTAATGACCTGACGAGATCTCATCCGGACTACGACGGATTTTTGGAGAGTCAGGCTTACCTTTCCTACCGGACCAAGGATTATTCCCGTGCCGGACAAGCCATTCAAAAATATCTGGACGGTAGCGGAGCCAACAATGCGCGTGCAACCGAACTGGCCGGGGATATTGCTTATCAAACCGGCGCTATCGATCAGGCCGTCGCCTTGTGGCATCATGCCCTGGAGCTGCCCAATAACCGGGCGGAAGAATTACAAAAGAAAATAAGCAGCCGTCAACTGGTAGAATGATGCATCGTTCCAAATTAAGCGCAGTCACCCTGATGGTCTTAGTGGTTTCAATGCTTTTTTCAAGCCTGAATTGTAACCGCAAGACCGGCAAAGCGTTGCACACCGACGCCGCCGATGAAAAAAAAGTATTATCCATGTGGGACGATCTTCAACATGGTCCGATCGAGCCGGATCACCTGGAGGCAAAAAGCAAACTGGATATTGATTCTCCTGATCTGAATATAGGGGTCAGGCTTCATTGGTATTGGGCCAAGGACTCAATGCTCTGGATTCGCGTGACGAAAATTATCGAAACCCATCGAATTCTGATTACTCCGGACAGCTTCAAACTGATAGACAATCTGAACAACGAATACGTCTATGGCGCTACCAATGCCTGGTTGGCGAAACAAAAATTACCGGTCGATTTTGCCGGATTTCAGCGGTTGTTGCTTGGGCTTTCTCCAGATCTGAGTACGGAAGGTCTGCCGGCACTATCGATCTCACCGGATTCGATCTGGGTGCGTGGCTCCCGGCCAATGTATGAAGACCGGATGAATTATTCTGTTCAACTGGAATGGCCAGCAAGACACATTCGGGAAATGCTATTCGCATTAACCAGTGGAGAACAGCTGACCATCACCCAGCAACAGTTCACCGATACCGGTAAGGGTAGCGCGATACCCTGGCTGCGTCATTATCAGATTAACACCCCTGCTGAAAAATATAACTTTGACCTCGAAATCAATGAATGGAAGGTCAATCAACCGAAGACGGTGTATTTTCAAGTGCCCTCTTCGTACGAACGAGTACCCTTATGAAAAACAATTGGAACATCGGCGAGTCCACGCAAAAGAATGTAAAACCAGAGCCGGAGCGGGCAATCCTGGTAGGTGTAATCCATGGAGACCAGACCGAACGCCAGATCCAGGAATACCTTGATGAGCTGGAGTTTTTAGCGCAAACCGCAGGAGCCATCACCATCAAACGATTCACTCAGAATCTGGATCATCCGGACTCCAGGACGTACATCCGCAAAGGTAAACTGGAAGAAATCCAGCAGTACATCGAAAGTCATGACATCGATCTCGTCATTTTTGATGATGATCTTACCGGTAAACAAACCCAGATCATCGAGGAGCACCTCAAACGCAAAATCGTTGACCGGTCTTCTCTGATCCTTGACATATTCGCGCTCAGAGCGCAGACAGCCCAGGCCAAAACCCAGGTAGAGCTGGCTCAGATGCAATACCTGCTGCCTCGTTTGCGTGGCTTGTGGACGCACCTGGAAAGACAACGCGGCGGTATCGGGATGCGCGGTCCCGGTGAGCAGGAGATCGAAACCGACCGACGGATCATCCGGGATAAGATTACTTATCTGAAGAAGAAGCTGGAAACCATCGATAAACAGAATCAGACCCAGCGAAAAAACAGGGGCGAGCTTATCCGGGTAGCACTGGTAGGCTACACCAACGTTGGCAAATCAACATTGATGAACGTCCTCAGCAAATCGGAAGTGTTTGCAGAGAACAAACTTTTTGCCACCCTGGACACCACCGTTCGAAAAATCGTGCTGGAACAAACGCCATTCCTGCTGTCCGATACGGTCGGATTCATCCGTAAATTGCCTCACCACCTGGTCGAGAGCTTTAAATCAACGTTGGATGAGGTCCGGGAGAGCGATTTGCTACTACATGTTATTGACATCGCACATCCACAATTCGAAGACCACATCCGTACGGTGCATGAGACCCTGACAGAAATGGGTGTCATGGATAAACCGATGATTCTCGTCTTCAACAAAATCGATTTGTACCGTACCGAGCATTACGATGCTTATCTGGATGGTCAAACGAAGCGGGAAATTGAAGAAGATCTAAGTCAACGGCTTTACCACGAATACGATAAAGAAATCCTGCTGGTTTCTGCGAAGTCCGGAGAAAACCTGGATGCACTGCGTGCAACCCTGCTGGATCATGTAAAAAATCTTTATCAGGTCCGCTATCCCTATACGACAAAGCAATGGTAGCCCAATCCTCACCGTCATGCAAACCATAGAAAACCGTTACGCACAATTATTGACCCAGTATTGCCTCGATCTAAAAGAGGGTGATCAGGTCTATGTTCGCAGCACTACGCTGGCAGAACCATTGATCAAAGAGATCTGGAAAGAAGGATTGCGATTAGGCGCCAACCTGGTCATTGAGCTCGATTTCGCCGAAAAAGATGCCATCTATTATGCAGAGGCCGGTGAGGATCAATTAGCCTGGGTGGACCCAGGATATGTCCATGCGGTCAATAATTTTGATGCCTACCTGGTGATCCGTGCGCCATTTAACCTCCGGGATGAACGCATCCACCAAAAAGATAAGTTGAAGAAACGCAAAGAAGCTACGGCCCCGGTAAATGAAACCTATTTCAGCCGCACCGGATCCGGTGCCATGCGTCGTACGCTCTGTCAATACCCGACCCAGGCAGCTGCGCAGGAAGCCGGTATGACCTTATCTGAATACCAGGAGTTTGTCTACACCGCCTGCCGGTTATACGATGAAATACCCCGTGAAAGCTGGTTGCAGGTGCGTGCCATGCAACAAGATGTGGTCGACTTTTTGAACGAGTGCCAACAGATTCAGTATGTAGCTCCCGGTACCGATGTACGCTTTTCGGTGGCGGGACGTAAGTGGATCAATTCCGATGGCCGGGCCAATATGCCCTCCGGAGAAGTTTTCTCCGCTCCGGTGGAAGACAGCGTACAGGGGCAGATTTATTTTAGTTATCCGTCGGTATTCTTGGGTCAGCCGGTGCAGGGAATAACCCTGACGGTGAAGGATGGGTGGATAGAGCACTGGGAGGCTGAAACCGGGCAGGAAGTACTGGATCAGGTATTTGCCATCGAGGGCGCTCGTCGCTTTGGAGAAGTTGCCATTGGTACCAACTACAACATTCAGCAATCTACGCGCAACATCCTATTTGATGAGAAAATTGGTGGGAGTATTCACATGGCAGTCGGACAATCCTACTATCAGTGCGGTGGAAAGAATCAATCAGCCATCCACCTTGACATGATTACGGACATGCGCAAGAGCGGACACATCCTGGCGGATGGCCGATTAATTTATGAAAACGGACAATTCCTGATCTAAACGGGAATTATCCGATCAAGACTTGGCTACAGAAACCGGCAGGCTGCTTTCGACAAAATCCTTGCCGTTCCATTTCCCCAGCCATTCACAGGTTTTACCTACGGAAAGGTATTTTTGAAACGCAACGATAGCTGCTTTCCGCTCTTTGCGGGAAACCAGAATGGTCTGCATACCGGAAACAATGTTAAAATAATACTTACCCTCGCCCAAACGATACTTGAACTTCTTCATTGATTATAAGCTGTTTAAAAGAATATCATGCGATGCATCAAATGGAAACCGTTACTGCATGGATGTTATTATCCTTCAGAATACGATCTACAAAAGCCTTGTGGCCATATGGAATGAGTACATAAAATTTGCCTTCATTCCGCTGACACAACATTTCCAATAATTTCCACTTGGATATTAAATTATTGGGTTTGTCGGTTTTCATACCAAGCTCGATGTAATGCTTGGTGCCCATTTGAACGCCGGTCACATCCGGCTGAACCACCTCCTCACCTCCGGAACGGGTAAATGCCTTGGGGCTTTCATACTCATCCAGAATGGATTTGATTTTGGTAAATCCCTTTCGCTCGGCCCAAGAAACTGCTTTCTGCAAATAATTGTCATTCTCCATAAGGAACCATTGAACTTAAAAAACAATAAATATTGATGGGTATGCTATTCGCCGGCAGCCAGCTTTGATAATCAATCTTTGCGATTGCTAAGGAATAAATTCGGGGAAATCCTGAGACAAAATCCTTAAAATATCGTGCTGCACAAAAGCATACATAATTCTTAACGGCTTGAATCCTGATTTAGTTCATCAAAACCGGAGGATATAAGTAATTGATTGACATTTTATTAGAAAATGAATATCCTGTCAATTGATCTTCCTTTCATTCTTAATCCGTTGAATTGTGGTTCTTCTGCGGCCTACCCATTCCTTTAAAATACATCCTGAAAACTCCCGGGGCATCTCTTCAGAGGACGATTAACAATATGGTAACATTGTTGATAAGTAACTCTTAACAGCCCTGCCTACGTCATACCGGTATAATCTAAACCTCCGAATTATGAAAACGAAATGGACATGGATATTGGCTTTAGCCATCCTGATGGCATTCAGCCGATGCGAACGGGACTTTGGACCGGTGATCTCCTCAGCTGTACCTGTAAGTGGCTTCACCGGCATCAAACTGCAGGGGTCGGCTGACGTCTACCTCACTCAGGGTTCTTACTTTGAAGTGATCATTGAAGGACCGGAGGAGGCTGTTAGTCATTATGATTTTTATTTGCAGGGCGGGGATCTGATTATCGACCAGCACGGCTGGGGTGGCGGAAGCCGTACCCGGATTTACGTAACCATGCCTGACATCGAATATCTGGCTATCCACAGCAGTGGAACCATCATCAGTGAAAATACCATCAAAAGCAATTCAGCATTACGGCTGGATGTATACGGAAGCGGAGATCTGGATTTGGGCCTGGATGCAAGAGAAGTTCGCCTTCAAATTGATGCAAGCGGTGACGTATACCTGGAAGGATACGCAGATCGGCAGAGGGCAATCCTGTATGGTTCGGGGAATTACCATGGCTATCTTTTGAGTACCGATAACAGTACGGTGGGAATACACGGATCAGGAAATGCAGAAGTTTATGCTTTTCACCAATTGGATGCTGTCATCCGCGGTAGCGGTAACATTTATTACCAGGGATTTCCTTATGTGTACTACGACATTACAGGTTCCGGGGACCTTTATGATATGAATTAAATCACTTTATCCGCTAAACAGCAAGGGCATCAGTCGATGGAATCCGGCTGGTGCTTTTTGTTTCAGTCCGCTCTAGAAAAAAAATACTGCCATTTTCATTAATTCTACACAAATAGGTCATTTAACTAATGTTTAAAGCGCTTAACAGAAGATCTTTACCCTGACAAGGTCGCAAAAGCGCTCATGGCTTCGTGGACGCAGGTTAACGAGCTGTTGCGTGGATTTCGTGTGTACCTTTTGTTCGTTCGTCGATAAAATCAGTCTATTGATATAGTACTAGGTAAAATTCAGGTACTTTGTTTTGCATAGTACCTGTTTTCGTATTATGTTTGAAGTATGAAACTGGATAATACCAAAGCACAAATGAAGAAAGGCGTACTGGAACTGTGCATCCTTTCGATCATTAAGAATGAAGGGGAGGTCTATCCATCAGACATCATCTCACGCATGAAGGATGCGGAGTTGATTGTCGTGGAAGGAACCCTGTACCCCTTGCTGACCCGGTTGAAAAATGCCGGTTTACTGACCTATAGCTGGAAAGAATCCAACAGCGGCCCACCTCGAAAATACTTCTCCATCACGGGCGATGGCACCGAAGTGCTGGAGGACCTCAGGACCTCCTGGAATCATCTTGTACAAGCAGTTAATCATTCAATAGAAAACAACCACACATCATGAACAAAGTCTATAACATTAACCTCGGCGGTTATCCCTTCGTTATCGACGAAGATGCTTACGATCAACTTCGCACCTATCTGGCGGCCCTGAACCGGCATTTCCAGCATTCGGAAGGTTGTGAAGAAATCATCGCGGATATCGAAAACAGGATGGCTGAACTGCTCCAGGAGCGCCTGGTGGCCCGTCAAATTGTGACGCTACCGGATATCAGGGAGTCGATCAAGATCCTGGGTAGCCCGGAAGACTTTAGTGGTGACGAAGATGCCTTCGGAAATTCCGCAGAAGACCAAAATGCTGAAAATACTTACCGTACCGGCAGACGCTTATTCCGCAATACGGAAGACAAAGTTATCAAAGGCGTATGTTCCGGTCTTGCTGCTTACTTTGGCATTCAAGATCCCATCTGGATACGTATCGCTTTTGCACTCGCTTTTATTTCCGGTGGTTTAGGCCTGCCATTATACCTTATACTTTGGGCGATTATGCCTGAAGCCAAAACCGCAGCTGATCGGCTGGCCATGCGGGGAGAGCCGATCAATGTATCCAATATAGCCAAGACGGTGGAGGAAGAACTGAATTCCCTTTCCGACACGCTGGTAGAGATTGGTCAACAATTTACCAGCAAAAAAAAAATCCCGGCGCGAACGAGGACGGAATCGCCGGTACCATTAAGAAAGGGTTTTATGTACTAGGAAGGACGGTAAGCTGGGCCATTGAACTCATCGGCAAAATAGCCCGGCCCATCATCACCATTATTGCAATTGCTCTCATCATTTTTCTTGCCTTTTCGTGGATCGCCATGCTGTTTGGCTTTTTCTACTCCCTGCCATTCGCCGGTTATTTCTTTCCGGGTAATTCCGGTCTCAGTTCTTTGATGTTGATGAATATCTACTTCATTTTTGCGATTCCACTGGGATTCATGATTTTGTTTTTTGTCCGGCTAATCAACCGGCATCGGCTGAATCCGCGCATTCGAACCGGTATGTGGATCTTCTTTTCCCTGAATGTAGTCAGCCTATTTGCCCTGGGAAGCCTGATGCTCAGCCACTTCAACAGCAAATCCCTGGAATCCGATGTTAAAGCAACCCTGAATGTGGACACCCTGCATATTGAACACCTGTACAATCCAATGCAGGAGTCACTCATGAATTTCGGCAATCTGAAACTTGGAGACGATTATCTGATCAGCAATGATGTTTTTCTCAATTTCACTTCAACAGAAAATGCAGACTTCGAGATTGTCGAAACCAGAGAAGGCCGCGGCAAAACGCAAGAGGAAGCACAATCCTTTCTGGATCATGTAAATTATGTATCGAATATCAGCGATAACAAATTGGCTTACCAAACCATCTTTTCCATACCTGCCGGCAATAAATGGAGAGATCAAAAGATCAGGTTGCAGGTCAATGTGCCGGTAGGCAAGTTTATAGCTTTCGATAACAACTCCCGGCGGATCTGGCTCTCTGTTAAAGAAGGAAACTATCAGCATCCGCAGGCCGGCTCCATTTATCAGATGACTGCAGACGGGTTTGTTTGCGTGACCTGTCCAAAAGAAGCAGAGGCGGCCCAATAATCATTCTAACTAAACCAGACTGACTAAATAAGACCCACTCACTTTTTTGTGCCTATTGAATTGGTTACTGTTCGTGAACAAGCCGTTGAATCGATCCTGGTTCAACGGCTTTAATTTTTAACCATCTTCGCGCTTTAGCTCGCTAATTGTGACCAAATGAATACCTTAATGGAATGACTAGTAATCGTTCGTCCTGGCTGATCCTGGGAGCAGGCCCCTCCGGACTAGCCAATGCCCGGGTATTAAAAAAATTATCGATTCCTTTCGACCTGGTTGAAAAATCTGGTTTTTCCGGAGGTATCTGGGATCACCGCCGGAAGGACACCCCCATTTATTCCACGACGCATTTTATTTCTTCCAAGACGATGTCCACCTTCCAGGATTTCCCCATGCCTGAGGATTATCCGGATTATCCTTCCCACGAGCAGATCCTGGCATACATTCGGAATTTCAGTGCTGCTAATGGGCTTGAAAGTGCTATCCGGTTCAATACCGAAGTTACCGATCTAGCCCCACTGCCGGGTGGTGGTTGGAATGCGACCTTTGACCACGGAGAGCAGCGGGAATATCAGGGAGTGATCGTCGCCAATGGGCGCAACTGGTACCCCAATTGGCCTGATTACACCGGGTCATTTTCAGGGGAGATTATCCATTCGAAAGACTATCAAGGTCCTGATCAACTGAAAGGAAAGCGGGTACTCATTGTCGGCGGTGGCAACTCTGCTTGCGACATCGCGTGTGATGCCGCCATGACTGCTGAACAAACCTGGATTTCCATGCGCCGCGGTTATCATTTTATACCAAAACATGTATTCGGTATCCCTTCTGATGTATTTGCCAATCAAGGTCCCCATCTACCTCTCTGGCTGGAAAGACCTGTCTTCCGTTTTCTCCTGAACAAATTATTGATCGGGGACCTGCGGAGGTACGGTTTACCAAAACCGGATCATCCCCTTTTTGCCAGTCATCCTATCATGAATACCAGAATATTGCATCATTTGTCGCATGGTGATCTTCAATACCTCCCTGACATCAAAGTACTTGACGGCTCAAGGGTGCATTTTTCAAACGGACAATCCATCGAACCAGACCTGATCATTTATGCGACCGGCTACAATCAGGTATTCCCGTTTCTCAGGTCTGAAGTATTCTCCTGGAATCCGGATCAGCCCGACCTGTTTTTAAATATTTTTTCCCGGCAATACGCAAACCTCCTCTTTGCCGGATTTGTCGAAGCAGATGGTGCAGCCTTCCCGTTGATCAGTTTGCAGGCCGATCTTATCGGAGCATACCTTTCCCAACAAATAAAGGACCCCGTTCGGTGGCAGAAGTTCAGGGACCGATGTGAATCCGAACGTCCGGATTTATCCGGAGGTATCAAACACCTACCTACTGCCCGGCATGCTTATTACACACAGAGTCATCTCTATGCAAAAGTGCTGAAAAAGGAGTTCAGACGCCTGGATTCAAACGTCTAGTCGATACCTATTGGTCTTTATCGGTGGCCGATCTGATGTGATCCAGTGCCGCATGAATATTTGGAAATACCTGATCCCGGTTCAGGGCATTAAAAATATCAGCTTTTTCCATCGTTTCCAGGACAGCAGGATTGACCCCCGATAGCAAGACTTTAACCTTGCGTTTCTGGAAATATTCGATCAATTGTCGCAGGCGATATACGCCAGTCGCATCCATATAGGGCACTTTTCTCATCCGGAAAATGATCGTCTGTGGTTTCTCGGATACATTCTGCAGCGTGTCCTGGAATTGCTGTGCCGCACCAAAAAACAATGGGCCATCAATCTCATACAACATCACGCCGCGCGGCAGCTCAGGCAGTTCTTTGTCAAACAAGGTCTCACCACCTTCATCGGTGACCACCGACATCCTGGTGGCATCCGCCATGCGCTTCATAAAAAGAAAACTCGATAAGACCATTCCAATTTCTATCGCGATGATCAGATCAAAAAATACTGTCAACAGGAAAGTAGTCAACAAAACCACCACATCCATCCGATGCGAGCGAAGCAGGCTAAAAAACTGGCGCCATTCACCCATGTGAAATGCGATGACGATCAATACTCCGGCAAGACAGGCAAATGGAATTTGTTTGGCCAATGGGCCCAAAAACAACATAATAAGGAATAAGACCACGGCATGTATTATCCCGGCTACCGGCGTCCGCCCACCGTTTTTAATATTGGTAACCGTCCGGGCAATAGCCCCTGTAGCGGGTATCCCGCCAAACAACGCAGATCCGATGTTAGCAACACCCTGGGCCACCAGCTCCATGTTGGACCTGTGCCGGGCACCGATCATCCCGTCCGCAACGACAGCCGATAACAAGGATTCGATCGCACCCAACAAAGCGATGGCGAAAGCGGGTTGGATCAGATGCCTGATCACTTCCCAGTTGAGCACCGGCCAGTGGGGCAGCCCAATGCCATTCGGAATGGTCCCAAACCGATCGGCAAGGGTTTCAACCGGCAGCTTCCAGTAAGCGGTAATCAAGGTCATCAAAATAATAGCGACCAGCGATCCCGGTATCCTCTTGCTGATCTTGCCAAAATGGAAAGTTATTAATACCGTAACCCCGGTTATAGCCAACGCATAGCCATTCAGATGGGTAAAATGTTGGAAATACAAGCTCCATTTGCCGATGAAGTCAGCGGGAATTCCGGTAAGCTGCAAGCCCAGGGCGTCATTGACCTGAGAACTAAAAATGATCAGGGCAATCCCTGAAGTAAAGCCTACGATCAGTGGATACGGAAAATATTTTAATAACTGGCCCAACCGGACCAGCCCCATACCGATCAGGATGAACCCTGCCATCAAGGTTGCTGTTATCAGGCCACTCAACCCATATTCGCCTACTATGCCATAAACAATTACAATAAAAGCACCGGTAGGTCCACCGATCTGAACCCTGCTGCCACCCAGGAAAGAAATCAGAAATCCGGCAACAACCGCCGTTATCAGTCCTTTTTCGGGAGAGACTCCCGATGCGATGGCAAAAGCAATCGCCAGGGGCAGTGCTACTACTCCAACGATTAATCCGGACATTACATCCTGGGTAAACTGACTGCGATTGTATCCTTCCGATTTAAGGATGGATATTTTGGGCGTGAATTCCAGCGGCCACTTCATACTTCAGATTTAATCGATCACATAGACCAGGCGGTAGGCCTGCGTACCCAGCGATGCTGGTGTAATTCTTCGAGGAGCGGCTTTTGCAATGGGCCAAGGTCGGAGGCATGCATGTTCGCTTCGACATGTTTCACCTGCCGCATGCCCGGGATGATTGTTGATACATCCGGGTTACTCAGGATAAACTGCATGCTCATTTCAGGTAAATTACTTCCCGCCGGCACCGCGGGCTTAAGGGCATCGGCCCGTTCTACGGTTGGTGCCAGGTTCTCCTCACAAAAATATCCGGCTCTCCAGTCATGGGCAGGAAAACGGGTTTCTTTAGTCAGATGACCAAGGAGTCCACCTTCATCAAAAGGAACTCGGGCGATAATCCCGACATCCTCCTGAAGACAAAGTGGAAACAATTCATCTTCCGGGTTTTGGTCAAAGATGTTGTAAATGACCTGTACGGCATCAATCAAACCGGTCCGTATAGCCTGCATGCCATTTTCCGGTTCCCAACGATTCAGGCTCAATCCGAAAGCTCTGATCTTACCCTGCTCCTTTAACGCATCGACTACTTCTTTCCAGTCATCATCGGAAGCCCAGTCGTCCTCCCATACATGCAACTGAAGCAGGTCTATCGTTTCCAACCCCAGGTTTGTCAAGCTTTTCTCGGCATATTCCCGGATGTAATCAGGCGGAAATACATTATGTATTGAATTACCTTTCACGGGCGGCCATGTCCGGTCTTTTGGTGGAACCTTGGTGGCTGCATAAAGGGATTTACCGGGATGACGCTTGATCAAATCGCGCAAGGTATTCTCACTTACTCCATCGCCGTAAGCCCAGGCGGTATCGAAGAAATTGCATCCTAGCTCTACGGCCCGGTCCAGTGCCATTGCAACTTCCTGCTTATCGGTATTGGTCCACCCTGCCAATCCCCACATGCCATACCCTACTTCACTAACCATCCAATCCGTCCGACCAAACCTCCTGTAATTCATGATGCCTGTGTTTTATTCATCCAAATCCATGCAAAGATAACATGTTGCAAGACCAGTCCATGAACCTATCTACGGAAATTAATGTGTGAGAAGCACTATCCCGGGGATATTATTTCATGCTTATCCATGACGAAGGTGGGTTTATCCATCCAGATCTTCCAGGGTCATTGGCTTTCCGATATAAATCAACGTGACTGGTTCAGGCATTTGCCGCAGGGTGTCCGGAGAGGCAGGGAAAATATGCAGGTCATTGATTTTGTCCTGGTAAAACACCGGAATCTGCTGACCGGCTTTCATTTTTTGAGCCAACGTTAATGCGCCCTCGAACCCATTGACAGGTGACTCGTGGTACTCTGGAAAATCCCTTACAACCTCAGTCAGGCTCACAAAATCCGCATAGGGTGCGAACAGTGAGGTTGGGTCGCATTTCCCTTCACGCACCTCCTGGGAAGGGGGGAGCTGGAAGGTTCCATTTTCACCAAAGCTGGAGGCCATCGATTGAATGGCAAATTTATTTAATTGGCTGTTGGAGGTCATCGCCATCAGATAACCCATGTCCAGCATTTCAAAGTGGTCGTTCAAATCCTCTGTAAATATATTGGCCTGGACGGCTTCAAGGCCTGATTTTCTGGCTTCCTGAATGCTAACCGCGTTGTTGTCAACGAGAATTACATGTCGTTTCCGGTCGCTTAAGAATTGCGCCAAAAAACGTGATGCCAGATTGGATCCGATGATGAGAATCCCATTAGAAGCAGCCTGAATGACCTTCAAGAGCTTAGCCAGCCAACGGGCTGTCGTTGCATTTACCAATACCGTGCCCAGGACAACCATAAAAACCAGCGGGGTAATCCAGTGTGCTTCCGCGACTCCATCCAAAGCAAGCCGAAGCCCAAATAAAGATGCGATCCCAGCAGCAACGATCCCGCGCGGACCTACCCAGGAAATGAAAACCTTTTCCCTGAAATTCAACTCACTACCTCGCGTACTTAAGAATACGCCAACCGGTCTCAGGACGAAGACCACGACGAGGAACAGCAGCAGGCAGTTGATATTAAGCAACAGGTAAAGATCGTCGAGATTGATATTGGCTGCCAACAGGATAAACAGAATCGAGATGAGTAATATGGAAAGGGACTCCTTGAAATCAAGGATCTGTTTGAAATTGGGAACCTCAAGATTGCCCAATACCATGCCCATTACGACGACCGAAAGCAATCCGGATTCAGAGGCCAACTTATCGCTGAATACGAATACCAGCAAGACCAGCGCCAGGGTAAAAACATTAAGCAGATACCGGGGCAGCCATTGGTGCCGGATGATGTAATACAGAAAATAAGCTGCCACAACACCCATTAAAAATCCAATGGTGATGATCTTTCCAAATTGGAGCAGTGCATGCTGGGTAAATTCCTCACCACCCGATACGATAAACTCGAAAACCAATACTGCTACCAGGGCGCCTAATGGATCGATGAGTATGCCCTCCCACTTCAGCACGGTAGCCACATTTTTTGTGAGCGGAATATTGCGCAAAATGGGCGCTATAACTGTGGGCCCGGTTACGATGATCAACCCGGCAAAAAGAAAGGATATTTTCCAGCTCAAACCGAGAAGCAGATGCGCGGCGATACCAGCTCCGACAAACGTGACCACGGCACCAATAATGATCAGCCTCAGGAGGGCAGAACCTACCCCTTTGATTTCCTTTCGTTTGAGGGTCATACCCCCTTCAAACAGAATGATTCCGATTGCCAGCGAAACAAAATAAAACAGTGATTCTCCCGGAAAGAGTCCGGTTTGCCCATTATAAATAGGCTCGATCCACTTAGAGCCGGATGCTGTCCACAGGGTGGAAATCGGGCCTACAATCAACCCCGTTATAATCAACGGAAGAATGGCTGGCACCCGAAAACGCCAGGCAAACCATTGGGCCAGGATACCCAAAATGACAATGGCAGCCAATTCTAGCATGATCTAAAGATAAACCTAACTGCCAAATCCGGGTAGATCTATTGAAATTGATCCTTTTCTTCTTTCGGATGCAACCTTTTACGGTCCTTCCTCGTCCTATAACAAAACCATAACTATGAAATTCATTTACCGTATCCACTTGTTTAGTTTTTTGTTTTTGGGAGTAATCTCCTTACAGGCCCAAAATTGGAGAGGCCAAATCAGTGGCGAGGGCCCTGTAGTCGAAAAGAACCTGTCCCTTTCTGAAATTGATGCACTGGGATTATCTATTTCGGCGACCGTACACCTTATGCAAGGCAATAGCCAGCAAATACGTATCAAAGCACAACAAAATATCATAGATAACATCGAAACGGATGTTTCCGGAGGCACCTGGAATATTGAGTTTGATCAAAATGTGCGCCGGCACGAATCGATCGATATCTATGTGACCCTGAAAAACATCAAAAAGCTGGCCGTCGCCGGCAGTGGTTCCATCATTGGTGAAAAGGAAATAAATACCGGTGAGATTGTTCTTGCGGTAGCCGGTTCGGGGGATATCATTCTGGATCTGCAAGCCTCAAAAGCCAAAATGGGTATCTCCGGATCCGGAAATATCCGTCTGAACGGTCATGCCAGTTCGACCGATATCAGTATTAGCGGCAGTGGTTCGGTGCGGGCTCTGGGTTTCGAATCGGACAACTGCAGCGTCAGTATTGCCGGTTCCGGTAATTGTGAAGTTGATGTCAACAACGACCTGAAGGTAAGTGTATCCGGAAGTGGAAATGTATTGTATGAAGGTGCTCCTTCCATCCATTCATCCATCATCGGAAGCGGTAAAGTGCGCAGTAAGTCCTAGGGATTCATTCATACCAAATCAATCGTCCGGAAATCATACCTGGCAGGGTTTCCGAACGGATAAAAGAAAAAGCCCGTAAGTAAAACTCACGGGCTTTTTCTTTTGCTATAATTATTGAACGGCATCGATTACTATCCGTGATTCGCCTTTCCGGTTAATCACCTCAACCAATTTCATAGCAGCGGTTATACGTAATCGTCGGGAAGATTGGGTTAACATCCCAGCACCGTAGTTAAATTCTACCCGCTGAGTTCCACCATCGTTATAGGTGATGACGGCCGCCTGATCTTCAGGTTTCGGCGTAAAAAGTTGGATGGTTTTTGGTTTCAGAACTGGGGTAAAAGCCAGGACACTATCTTTATTTTGTGTGGCCAGGAATACATCATAGGTCTCCGTAGTTAATAACCCTAAAGCTTTGGCGGCACCGGGGACCCGGAAGCCACAATCCCCTTTCACTGCGTCAAATTGCCCATTCCCTTTACCTATAAGCACCAAACCATTCAAAGCATCGAGAGTTCCCGAGAATACTTCGTTGGAATAATCATTGCCAACCAGCAATAGGTCCGGTATAGCATCCTGGTTTACATCGTACACCCTCATTCCATTCACAGGCGCTACCTGGGCTAATAATGGCATGGCCTCCACTTTGAACGTGCCGTCACCTTGATTTAGCAGCACGGAAGAAAGGACATAATTAGCTTCTAATACCGTTGCATTTGCACGTTCCTCGGGCGTTAAAAGCGAATCCATGTTGGCCATACCAAACTCCCGGTGGTATGCAAAACGTTTGCGAAATACCGGGCTTTGGGAGAACAACTCCTCCCACTGATTAACGGGGCACAAATCATAGTGGCCATCCGGGAATTTCAAAAAACAGGCCAGGACAACATCCTCACTATTGTTTTTATCTATGTCCAGAGAGAATGCTTTCAACGGGTGATCGGCAGACACTTGATAGGTATTGTTGTTACCCAGATTCCCGACCGCATAATCCATATCCCCATCCCGGTCAAAATCTCCAGGCACGATACTGTTCCACCAACCGCTGTATTGTTCCAAACCGGAGGAAGTTACTTTTTCCAATTTCTTTCCATCGTTTTTGAATACCTGGATGGGCATAAATTCCCCGACTACGATTAGGTCCGGAATGTTATCATTATTGTAATCCGACCACACGGCATCCGTCACCATCCCTAACTTTGACAAAGCTGGAGCCCAAGAATTGGTTACATCTGAAAATATTCCCCGATCATTGCGCAAAAGATAAGACTGATCGGCCAATGGATAGCTCCCCGGTAACACGCGCGCTCCGACAAAAAGGTCCAGATCCCCATCGCCGTCTATATCAGCAGCCCGCACGACCAGGCCATTTGACTTGATATCGGGTAATGCATTTTTTTGTTCCGTAAATCTTCCGGCTCCATCATTTAAATACAACCGGTCGCGATAATGATCATGGCCGATGGAATCAGCAAATCCTCCACTCACCACATATAGATCCAGGTCCTGGTCACCATCGACGTCCAGCAATAATAATCCTTCATCAATTTCAGGTTTGTCCTTTCCATCTACCAGAACTTGTGCAGTAAACTGTCCTTTAGGATCCTGCTTAAAAAGCATCAGGTTCTGATGCTTGTAATTTCCTATCACAAAATCTTCAAGGCCGTCCCCATTCACATCACCAATTGCCAGACCAGGGATGTTTTCAGTGAATTTGTGTGGTATATTTCGTTGGATGTTGAAATCAATAAAATCATACATCGGCTGCTTGTAATCGATGCTTAATGCTTTATTCATTGGGGTGAACAATTCAGGAGTTTCCTGAGTCGGATGAAGTCCCGAAAGGCTCAGTATTTGTGCTTGATCCTGGTTAATTTCGATCTCCTGATTAGCCGGAATATTTAAAAGCAGCTGACCTTTTCCATCCGGCCAGATAATCAGCAACGAGTCAATACCTGCAGCTTTACCGAGGCCGAAATGGATAGTGGGATCTACGGAAGAAATATATCCCCGGTAAATGGAATGGTCATGATATTGCATCTGACCTCCTTCGTATTTTATCCAGATCTTGGAGCCCAATCCCAATGTATTTCCTTGCAGACCATTGAGTCGAATCTCAAGGAAATGATTCAAGGTATCCAGATTTTTTCCCTTTCCATACAGGGTATTTTCGTAAATGGATGCAGGATCATTGATATTATTGACGACATAATCCAGATCTCCATCGTTATCCAGGTCTACGAAGGCCGCTCCATTGGAAAATGAAATGTTTTCGATACCCCACGCTTCACTGACATTGGTAAATGTCAGGTCGCCATTATTCCGGTAGATATAATTCTTGACTTTGACTGATGGGACTTCACTAAGCAACGTTTTTTGATCGGTATAAAAGTTGGTTTTCTGCCGAAAATTGACAAAATCTTTGTCTGTAATATCTTTCGGATATCCATTGGTGATTAATAAATCCCGATAACCATCATTGTCGAGATCCACAAATAAAGGTGACCAACTCCATTCCGTTTGATAGATTCCGGCAAGCATTCCAATTTCACTGAAGGTGCCATCGCCATTATTGACCTGAAGCATGTTGCGTGTAAATTGATGGGCGTATCCATACCGTTGATCATTGATGTAATTGATGTATCCATTCCCTCCCATAACCGTCTTCTTACGCAAATTGTCCTCTGGCAACATATCCAATGTAATGATATCCGGCTCTCCATCGTTATTGATGTCTGCGATATCATTTCCCATGGAGAAACGCGATTGGTGTTTAATCATCTTATCGATGACATTTTCAAATTTGCCGCCCCGGTTTAGATAGAGCAAATCGTTGGAAAGGAAGTCATTGCTTACATAAAGATCGATCCAGCCATCCTTGTTTATGTCACAGGTTGCAACACCGAGTCCAAATCCTTCATAGCGGATACCCGCCTCTTCCGAGACGTCAGTAAAGGTTCCGTCCCCATTATTGCGCATCAGGATATCTGTATTCTCTGCGGTACCATCGTTGACTTTCTCCCGATAAACCACAGGGATGTTGTGTTGCTTTGAGTTGGTTAATATATACAGATCAAGGTCCCCATCCCGATCATAATCAAAGAACAAAGCATTGGAAGAATAGCTAGAATTATCCACCCCGTACTGGGCTGCTTCTTCCTTAAAAGTTGGTATTCCATCCTCGTTAAGGCCTTGATTAATGAACAATAAATTCCGACGATAAAGCGAATCTTGCGCAATGGTCGCACAGACATAAATATCCAGCCAACCATCACCATTGATATCGACTACAGCTACACCTGATTTCCATCTTTCTCGTCCAGCCACACCGGATGCAGCAGTAACATCCTTAAACTTGAAATTACCTTTATTCAGATAGAGGTGATTATCTGCCAAATTTGCCGTAAAGTAAAGATCTTCCAACCCATCCCGATTGAAATCACCTACGGCAACACCACCGCCATTGTAAAAGTATTCGAGATTCAGAATATTCAGCGTTTCCGTTTCCTCTACCTTGTTAACAAATTTTACTCCGGTACGCTGCGGGGAAAGTTCAAGGAAAAGATGCTCTGAAGAAGAGGTGCATCCAATCATGACAGCCACAATTAGGGCTAATAAGAAACCATAACGGTACATAGCAATAGAGGTTTAATGTGTTCAATTTGGAAGAGCTAATTGGAGAACATGCTGCAAAGTGTTTAAAATTCCCATGAATGCCAAATCCAGTAAATATGAATTGAGTCATTGATCAAAATACAAAGGAGACTACTGCATGCAGTAGTCTCCTTTGCTCGATTTAAACGTATATGGTTAGAAACCAGGATTTTGTTCAATATTGCGAACTCCGTTAACCGTGCTCTGAGTAATTACAGATTCCGGGATAGGAAGCAATTTGTATTTTTCAGTGAAGACTGCTCCTGCCAAATGGATGCGCTTGATCTGCTCATGTGACAGATAAGTATTCAGGTAAGCAATCGCATCGAATGAAACCGCTGTTTTACCTGCTTTTGACAAGTTATCCCAACGGGTCAGGTCAAAGAAACGCTGTCCTTCCATACCCAGTTCAAGCATGCGCTCAAAGCGTACTGCTTTGATGGCTTCTGCCTGGCTGGCAAAAGCAGCATAAGGCTGAACCGAATAGTTAGCACAAGGTGTTCCATCGGCAAATTTTACTACACTTTCCGGATTGGCCGCGCGATTGCGGACCATGTTGACATATTCCAGTGCCTTAGCGGTATTGCCCAATTCAGCTTCTGCTTCAGCGGCTAGCAAGAGGACATCGGCATAACGGATAATTTGCACATTTTGCGATGTGGAAACAAATCCCCAGTCGATAACGCCACCCAGGCCATTATCAAATTCAGCAAAAGAAGGAACGTTTTTCTTTGGAGAATAAGGACCTCCGTTCTGTACCTGACGGATCCACAAGTTACCTGGATGTGGTCCCCAGTCCAGATACTGGATTCCACGGCGACCTACGGTATGATCCAACCGTGGGTCAAATTCACCTGCATCCGGTGTAAAAGGATCATCTGAAGACAAACCTTCATCGGAGACAACATCAACGTCGTTGAAGTTATCCAACATAGGAAGACCATTGACCGTCTTAAAGGAGTTTACCAGGAACTGTGAAGGCTGGAAAAATCCGCAGCAAGAGGTCCTGGCGGCACTACCGTGAGGCACGTTCAGCGTATTCTCGTAGTTACCGTTCGCGATGGAACCATCATAAGCTGAATTTTCAACAGCGAAGATGGATTCGGTGTTACCATTTTCCTTTTCCGAAGCGAAGTTCTCGTAGTAATTGGCATTCAATGCATATTTAGCACCTGCTGCCGTCGTTCCGTTTGCGACAATCTGATCGAAAAGGGCCTTAGCATCCGACCATTTGCCCTGATACATATAGACTTTTGCCAGATAAGAGGCAGCTGCCCATTTGTTGGCACGACCCGGAGCGGTCTGGGTGCCAGGCAAATTGTCATAAGCATATTTGAAATCATCCTCAATTTCCGACCAGATCATATGATCATTTTTAACGGCTGGAAAATCGGTGATGGTTTCATCCACATAAGGTGCATTACCGAATACTTTCACTGCTTCAAAGTGGTAATGGCCACGCAGGAAGCGGCATTCACCGGAGATGCGTGCACGGTCACCATCAGAAAGATCCGTAGCCTGAGCCAAAACGCGCATGGTTTCATTGACACGACCAATACCGTCGTAGCAACCAACCCACTTTTCACGGATGATTCCGTTAGCTGGGGTTACTTCGTGGCGCTCAATCGGGTTGATGTCAACACCGTCAGAAGGCTCGGTACCTTTATAAGCATCTGCGCCCCGGATACTACCAAGTACCCAGTTAGATGCACCACCGTGCTGATTAAAATGGTTGTTACCCCAATCCTGGAACCAGGAGCCGTCCAAATTGGAGTAGGCACCGATCAAAAGGCCTTCGATTCCCTTTAAGTTAGCCAGAGAAGCCGCTGAATAAGAACCTTGAGGCGGCTGATCGAGGAAGCTGTCGCTACAGGAGGGGACTAACATTGTCCCTCCTAACAAAAGCGTGTATAAAAGATATTTATTGATTTTCATTTGTCTTTATGGTTTAATGATTAGAAGGATACGTTCAAGCCAAAAAGGAATTGTTTGCTCTGCGGATAACTGGTTTCATCGTAACCCATCCGCAAGTCATTCGAAGTGTCCGTACCGTTAATCGTAATGTCGGGTTCAACTCCTGTATATGGAGTGATGGTAAACAAGTTCTGAGCCTGAACATAAAGACGAATGCTGCCAAGCTGCATGCGGTCTACAACGTTCTGAGGCAAGGTATAACCCAATTGGACGGTCTTTGCGCGGAAGTAAGAACCACTTTCCACATAATAATCCATTGATGAGTTACGAATCAATTCGGTATAACCGGATTCGGTACCTGGAGCTAATTTTGGCAGGGCAGCATCCGATTTACCTGGCTCCCAACCATCCTCCAATACTCTACGACCAACACCACCAACGAAATAACGCATTTCGTAAAAGTTCTTGGTGTAGTTGTACAGTTCGTTTCCATAATTCCATACAAAGAAGGAATTCAAATCCCAGTTGCGGTAATGGGCGCCCAAGTTCAAACCGGCAACGAAATCCGGATGCGGGCTTCCTATGAATGTACGGTCGTCGTCATTGATCACACCGTCACCATTCTGATCTTTAAATCTCCAGGATCCAATTACTGCGTTAGGCTGATCCAATGCTTCCAGGTCAGCTTGTGTTTCGAAGAATCCATCAATCTCAAAACCTACGAAGGAAGAAATTGGGTGACCGGCTTGTGTTCTGAACGCGTTACCAAAACGGGAGGTACCGGAAGAGAAGAAAGTCTCCGGATTACCATCAATATCAATAACTGTGTTTTTGTAGTGCGTGAAGGTCAGCGTAGCATCCCATTTGAATTCACTCTTCCCTCCACCATGATAAGTTGCATTAAAGTCAAATCCACGATTCCGCATCTTACCAATATTGATATAAGGCTGAATGGTCAATGGTTCCAATCCATTTCTGACCCGCTGAACGAGCAGATCTTTCGTATCGTTGTTGAACCAGTTAAACGAGAAGTCGACTTTGTAGTTGAACAAAGAAGCATCGAAACCGATGTTAGTGGTTTCCGAAGTTTCCCATTTTGTTGCAGAGCTACCAGCACGTTGTGCGGCATACCCCTGAGCGGTACCGGTTTGTTGACGGTTGATGTCGTAGTTGGTTGCACCCACGTTGAAGAAGAAGATGGAGTACTGGTTGTTAGCATCAACCACGCGCTCACTACCTAGCTGTCCCCAACCACCACGGAGCTTCAAATCATCAATAAAGGAAACATTATCCATAAATCCTTCCTGTGAAATACGCCATCCCACACCAAAGGCCGGGAAAACACCATAGCGATTATCGCTACCAAATTTGGAGGAACCATCCCGGCGAACCGTTGCATTGAACAAGTATTTGCCCTGGTAGGAATAGTCAATTTTTCCAAATACGGAAGCCAGCGTCTGGCGGAACAATGGAGAAGATACATCGTTGACGGCCTGATCGGTATTCAGGGTTACGAATTCAGGATCTTCAAAGTCGAAGGTGTTGGATGAAACGGTGATACCGTCACCAAAGCCTTTGATTGCTTCCGTACCAGCCAGAATTTTCACATTATGATCGCCCAGGGGCAATTCATAGGTTGCGGTGTTGGTCCAGGTCCAGAACAAGTTGTAGGTGGAGCCCTGACCTAACTGCGTCAAACCGACGTTTTCCGAACGCTCGTAGGTCTGCCAAGTATAGTTCTTATAGTTGTTGTTTCCATAGTCAATACCGTAAGAGGTACGCAAGGTCAAATTCTTAACCGGTGTGACTTCTGCAAATACGTTACCAAAGATCTTGTAGTTGTAGCTCAAGTTATCTTTCTGGCGATATACGTTGGCTAATGGGTTGGAACCGTTACCTGATTCACCAACACCGTTACCACCCCATCCACCGTTGATGTCATAAACAGGGATGTAAGGAACCATACGGAACATTTGAGCAAAAGCACTACCTTCTGTACGGTTACCCGTTCCACCTGCTGCAAAACTTTCATAAAGGACCTGAACGTTTTCTCCCAAACGCAGGTATTTCTTCGGAGAGAATGAGGTGTTAGCACGAACGGCATAACGCTTGTAACCTGAATATTTCAGGGTTCCTTCCTGGTCGAAGTAGTTAAACCCAAGCGAGTAAACTGCTTTGTCGGTACCACCGCTGGCAGTTACCTGGTGGGATTGCATAAATCCGCTCTGGGTTGCTTCACGGAACCAGTCGGTACCGTCGGAAAGCGCCATGATCTGATAAATGTCCCGATAGTTTTCAATAGAATACAGATCCGGGTTCGCGCGGGGATCTCCGGCTTTAACGCCACCTTTGAATCCGTTACTAACCACGATGTAGTCCGGGATTACCGGGTTTGCCAGGTTACCGAATACCGGGTGCGTGAAATCTGTACCGTTGTTTTTCTGCAAATATTTAACGTAGTCAGCCGTGTTCAACAGATCCGGAGCACGGTTGTAGGGAAAGGTCTGGGTACCTACGTAACCGTCATAGGACAGTCTGAGCGTACCTGCTTTTCCTTGTTTGGTGGTGATGATGATAACCCCTTGTGCTGCACGTGCACCATAGATAGAAGCAGAGGTCGCATCTTTCAATACCTGAATGGACTCAATATCCTGAGGGTTTACCTTGGATGCGTCTCCGGTAGGAACTCCGTCGATGACGTATAGTGGAGAACTGGATCCAAATGAGGTAAATCCACGGATACGTACCTTTGACGAAGAGCCTGGTTCACCACTACCACTAACCACAACACCACCTGCACGTCCTTGCAACTGAGAGGTAAGGTTAGCAGCGGGTGTTGTCTTCATGTCCTCGGTACTGATCACCGATACAGAACCGATGATATCCGCTTTTTTCTCTGAGGAGTAACCCGTAACAACAATTTCGTCCAACAAGCTTACATCCGGTGACATGCTGATGTTGATGACGGTATTATCGCCAACCACAACAGACTGTGTCTGGTAACCAGTGTACGAAAACTGCAGGGTTTGTCCCTTTTGAGCACTCAAGGAATAAGTACCGTCCACTTCGGTGACCGTACCGTTAGAAGTTCCCTGAATTAAAACTGTAGCCCCTGGCAGACCAAATCCGGTCTCGTCAGTCACAGTTCCTGTAACCGTGACAGATTGAGCGAAGCCCACCTGCCAGGCGAAAAGCAACATCATGATCAGGCCTCCGGGCTTAAACCGGCCCAGTAACCTGCTCATTTTGAACAAGTAAGTACATTCCATAAACCTAATTTTTATACAGCTAATGAATCAATGAATTTAGTCAAAGATTTGTTAAAATCAATCATTCGGCGTCAAATGTATTGATTTATAATGTTTTCATAAAATTCTTGTTTACCACTTTTTTGCAGAGGCTCTCCCCATTCTGTTCCAAGTGCAGCAAGATCCTCCAGTTTCATTTGTCCGTTCTCGAAAGATTTACCATCATTCGATTCAAATGTAGCATAGCGCTGCTGGCGCAATTCGAGGTAAGGCGAATGATCCAATACGTCTTGTGCGATCAGCAAGGCTCTGGCAAATGCGTCCATGCCACCAATGTGTGCATAAAAGATATCTTCCAGATCGGTAGAGTTCCGCCGCGTTTTGGCATCAAAATTAATACCACCACCCTGGAAACCGCCACCGGGCAGAATAACCAGAAATGCCTCGGCCAGTTCATACAGATTATTTGGAAACTGATCCGTATCCCAGCCATTCTGGTAATCTCCGCGATTGGCATCCATACTTCCCAGTGCATTGGAATTAACAGCCATCTGCAATTCATGCTGGAATGTATGTAAGGCCAGTGTGGCGTGGTTCACTTCAATATTCAGTTTAAAATCTTCCATGAGGTCGTATGCCCGCAGAAAACCCAAAACCGTGGCAGCGTCAAAATCATACTGGTGTTTGCTGGGCTCCATGGGCTTAGGCTCAATGAAGAAGGTGCCTTTGAAACCCTGTTTCCGGGCATAATCCTTGGCCATATGCAGGAAGCGGGCCAGGTGGTCCAGTTCTTTTTTGGTATCTGTGTTCAGTAATGACATGTACCCTTCGCGGCCACCCCAGAATACATAGTTGTGTCCGCCCAACTTAATGGTCGCATCCAACGCATTCTTAACCTGCGCTCCGGCATAAGCGACTACCTGCAGGTCCGGGTTGGTAGCAGCGCCGTTCATGTATCGTGGATTAGAAAATAGATTTGCCGTTCCCCATAACAATTCCACGCCGGAAGCTTTTTGTTTCTCCTGCGCGTAATCAGTAATTACCTCGAGACGCTTGCTCGATTCGGCGAGATCCCTGCCTTCCTGGATCAGGTCGAAATCATGAAAACAATAAAAAGGAGCACCAATTTTGGTAATAAATTCAAAGGCAGCATCCATTTTATCTTTCGCCTGGGTAATCGGATCTTCGGCAACTAACCAGGGAAAAGATTTGGTACCCGGTCCAAAAGGATCGCCTCCGGTACCGCAGAAGGTGTGCCAGTAGGCGATGGCAAACCGAAAATGGTCTTTCATGGTCTTATTCCCGACAACACGGTCTTCATCGTACCACTTGAAGGCAAGCGGGTTATCCGACAACCGACCTTCGTATCGAATCCGGTTAATTCCGGGGAAATAAGCTTTGTCACCTATAATCGGGCTATTGCTCATGCAGTTACAGTTACATTTTGTTGGTTCATTAAATCATTTTCCCACAGTTCGTATGCTTCGCGGTATGCATCAACAGCATCCTGTGGTCGGTATGATTGTATAACTCCGGCGGATTGTACTGCTTCACGGATCGAAGCAAAACATCCAGCTGCTACACCGGCTGCTTTTGCAGCACCCACGGCACCCGTGGTGTCAAGTACTTCGATGGTACTTCCGGTCAGGTTAGCAATCGTCTCACTGAATATCCGGGACTGGAAGAGGTTATCATTGCCTACCCGGATGACCTGCAGATCCACGCCCATGCGCTTCAGTATCTGCATGCCGTAAACAAAAGCAAAGGCAATCCCTTCCAGGGCTGCCCGATATATGTGTTGCTTTTTGTGCCGGTTGAGCTGCAGGTTGATCCATTGCACACCGGTTTGTTGATTGGATAACATGCGTTCAGCGCCATTTCCAAAAGGAAGTATGCGTAAACCATCCGAACCTACGGGTACGGTGGCGGCTTGTTTTTCCATTTCCTGGTAGGAAATGCCCGCAGGAGCCACCTCCTTGCGGATCCAGCTGTACAGGATGCCCGCTCCATTGATACAGAGCAGGATACCCACTCGTGGATCGTCGTGCTGGTGATTCACATGGGCAAAACCGTTCACCCTGCTTTCACTGTCATAGATATAACGGTCCACAACGGCATAAACCACTCCCGAAGTACCACCCGTGGCAGCAACTTCGCCTGGTTCCAGCACATTGAGGGCCAGTGCATTATTAGGCTGGTCCCCTGCACGGTAGCCAACCGGGATACCTGCAGGCAAACCAGTCTTTGCGGCTGCTTCATCTGTTAGGTAGCCTTGGACTCCGATGGTCGGCACCAATTCCGGCAGTACTTTGGCATCTAATCCATAATAATCAAGCAGGATCTGTGCCGGCTCGTTCATTGCAAAATCCCAGAGCGTGCCTTCCGATAATCCGCTGACTGTTGTTGATAATTTGTTGGTAAGGCGATAGGCAATAAAATCCCCTGGCAACATGACCTTGTAAATTCTCCGGTAATTTTCCGGTTCAAGGTCTTGCACCCATTTTAATTTGGAGGCGGTAAAGTTACCCGGACTATTCAGGAGGTGGGTCAAACAGGTCGTGGCACCCAGTTCCTGGAATGCCCGCTCGCCAATAGGTACTGCGCGGTCGTCACACCAGATGATGGAAGGTCTCACGACCTTGCCGGTCTGATCAACGGCAACCAACCCATGCATTTGATAAGCAATTCCTACCGAGATGATTTGTTCGGATTGGATGGATGTATCGTGAAGGATTTTGCGGGTGGCGAGACAAACATATTGCCACCAGCTTTCCGGATCCTGCTCAGCCCATCCGGGATGAGGGGCATGCATTTCCATTTCTGTGTCCGGAGCATGGGCTATTGCAATGGTCTCGCCATTGTCAACGCAGACCAAGGCAGCCTTAATGGACGAACTGCCTATGTCATACCCAAGAAGATATTTCTTTTCTTTCAAGCTCTCTCCGGTTACCTTCTGATTGCCAAACTAGATGCAGGCCAACTCAAAAGATTGTTTCACAAAATTTCGTCTAGCGGGTATTCCGTTTGGTTATCACCTACTATCCAAAACAAAGAAAAGGATTAAAATTTTGTTAAAAAATTATTTTCCTACTGCAATTTTTCGCCAAAAAATAAAATTTAATACGCCAATTATACGTCGTTTAATGGAAAGATTATGATTCTATGCGGGAAAAGTAGTTATAAGTGGCTAAAACGGTTGGTAATGGGCCTCGGATTCCGTTCTGAATGTTACGTCATTGTTACGTCAACAACCTTATTTGGTCCTGGCCCGGAATGACCAAGTTACCCATAATTCCACCGCAATTTGTCCGGCAGATTCACCACTGACCTTTACCCGGCAAGTTTGGGGTGTCCGACTAGCTACGGCCTGATCAACCGACGCAGCGATCCGCAAACCTTCATCGCAGCGAAACCGGATGCCACCGACTGCTTTCTTGTGAAATTTGGCTTCCATTTCCGTCACCAGCATCGATACATTATTGGATTGGCATTTGGTTTGAGCCAACACACCACTGGCTAATTCTCCTGCACCACAAAGGGCAGAAAAGTAGATGGAGCGGAACGGATTCTTGCTGCGCCAGTTGTGTGGCAAATAAATGACACAGTGGTCGGACTGAACCGCTTCCACGCGCACTCCCCAAAACCACAGGGACGGCAAATTCGTTAAAAAATACCAGCGGCGTTTCCAGGGATTAAGTAATGGATGGGACATTGGCTGTTGTTTTTCTGTATGTTTTTTTGGCATTCATCACTCGAGCATTTTAGCAGCATGCTGTTCCAGGCGACCTGATTCAGAAATAGCTGCTTGGCTAACCTTCAAAGTTTCCAACGCAACCCCACGCGCACGCTTCTGGGCATCCCCGGATAATAATAGCGCGGAGCCGCCCCACCAAAACTACCGGCATTGATCAGGAACATGGATGCATACAATGTATTGGTTATGTTGTCCACCTGACCGAATGCATCAAACTGCCACTTCCCGAGCTGGAAAGCATAGCCGGCGTTCAGATGCATCAGAAAATAACCGTCTCCCCAGGCCGAGCCATCATCCCGCAATGGCAGGCGATCCTGAGCGATCAACTGGACCAAGGCATGCCACCGGTCCCGGTATGCCCACCCAAACTGATAATTGACCCGATGCTGCGGTGAACCTGGCAACCGGTTACCACGATAATTATGATCACCATCTTCAAAATCCAAGAACCGGTAATCTGCAAACGTGTAGGCTATGGTCTGGGTCAACGTATGCGCACCCAGTACCAAGGGATAGCTCGCATTAATCTCAATACCAAACATCCCAGTGGAGCCAGCATTGATCACCTTCGAAATGGTCTCGGTAAGTCGCCGCAGAACCAGCTGGTCACGGACCCACAAGTAATAGACATTAGCCTGAAATTGTAGGCCCTGATGTCCATGATAGACATACTGGCCCTCGAGATTCCACCCTTGTTCCGGCAACAATCCGGGTATCAGGGTCCGGTCTTCGTTCCGGACAACATCTGGACCGGGCACTGACACGCCTTTGTTGATCAGCAAATGAACTTGCTGTTCTTTGGGTAACTGCCGGGTGATCCGGAGTCCAGGTGAAAATACCACTGGGAAATCGTAATTATCTGCAAACTGGTAATGCACTTTTTGCAGCTGCCCGCTGGCTGCAAATACCCAATTTCCATAATTCCAGCTCCACTGACCAAAAGCATCCAGATGATGGCGTTTCTGCGGATCAGTACTCAAAAAAGGCCCGGTACCGGTTTCCAGCGTCTCATAATAGTTATCGGTGACCGACTCCCTGCTGCTTTCCGCCCCAAGGACGACATGCATCCGGTCACCTTCGTACTGCCAGAAAGACCTCCAGCCCAATAAATTATGCAGATCATCATAGGTATCAAAAGGACGCCGCTCGAAACCATCCCGACGGTTCTGGTACACGGCTGCATGCCAACTGTTGCGTCGATTCAGGGCATAAGCATAATGAATACCTCCTAACAGTCGGACGTAGTATTCATATCCTTTGACACCCGCCCAGTTCGCCGCCGCCTCCTGAGGGTTGGTTTTAAACGTATTCTCATTAATCGAACTGGCCAGAAATCCTTTGGTTTCGATCCATTGCAGCATCCACTGCAGCACGTGCCTTCCCTGAATCCACTGCCCCAGGGTCGCCAGATTATCGCGCCGGTAAAACTGATTGTTGCGATATCCATTACTTACCTGGCGGGCCTGGCTAAAGCTGATCTGGACATGATCTCCGACACGCGATTTCACCTCGTTCCGGAGGCCCCACAACCCAAATGAACCGGCCAACGCCTGTCCCTGGTATTCCAACGGACGGTCGGAATGCAGACTGGTCACCACATGGATGGCGCCACCCAGGCCTGCATTAAAAAGCGCACTGGTAGGCCCGCGATACACCCTGATCTCATCGGCCAGCTGTAAATCCAGGTCTTCCAGTGTTGACTCCCCTGCTCCATCAGTCAGCGGAATATGATTCCAGTAAGCCCTTACTTTATCGGTTCCAAACAGTGTACGACTACCTGCACCCCGGATCGTGATGCGATTGGTATTGTTCTGTCCCGTCTGCATATATACTCCGGGAATGGTATTCAGGCTTCGCTCAATGGAAATCGGATCGAGAGACAGGATGGTTTGCTGACGCAATAATTGAGGTTGAAGGGTTGCACTCTGGCGAGGCAGATAAGCCTCCACTTCTATTTCCTCAAGATTAAATGCGAAAGGCTGCATGTTAATTGTAAGGGCTGGCTGCCCGTCCCATCGGATCAGCTCTTCAAGATATCCCGGTTTCCATACGCGGAATACACTATCCGGTGGGACAATCAATTCAAAAAGGCCAAGCGTATCGGTCCTTGCCAAGGTATCACCATTTCTGCTCACCAGAAATACGCCAGACAAGGGGTTATCGGTGTTCGCATTGTAGATAGCGCCCCGCAATTGCGTTTGGCCGGATAACGAAACAGCCTCAAAGAGGAATAACAGTAAGATGCTCAACCGATTCAGTCCCATACGCTCAAAGGTACGACAGGATATTTATGCTTAAGTCAAAATCGCAAGCCGGATTTTAACCCCAAGATAGTGAAGCACCTGATCTATCCCAAGCAAGCTGTTGTTCTACTACTTCTTTGGGATTGTCAGTAAATTTTTTCAATTGTGCGCTTGCGCTTAACATTAGATTTTATTTGCATATGTCTTGCAATTCCCGGTAACTCCCTCTACCTTTATGCAAAATGCGTCCATCCATATTTGAGGAATTCTCCGACTACCGATTTGACCCGAAAGAAATAGACAAAGCGCCGGCCTATCACCGGGTACTGCTGCAACTGATCCTGTATCTGGAATACCGGAAGCGCCTGAACATCCGGGAATCTCCAGAGGAAATCCTGTGCTACATCCAGCTCTTATTGGAAGATGAAGGATTGGAAAAGGTTTTCCGAGAACACCTATCTACCTATTGAAACCGTAATAGAAGTGTTAAAGCGTGCCCAATGCAGGTGATTGCCTTAACAGGGTATTAATAGGTCCGGTTAAGGTATTTCTAAACCTTTCGCTCCGGATAGGGGAAAGCACAATTTTCATGGATCTTAAGGTAAATCATTTGAACCAAAAAGGACTGAACATGAAAAAGAGCTTTACCTATTTCCTGGCATGCTGTTTACTGGCTACCGCTTGTTCCAAGGATTTTCGAATCAGGCGTAAAGAAGATAAGCTGATCGGCAGTTGGCAATTTGAAAAAGTGTATTACAAACGGGATAATGCCTTATTCCGGGACAACATCACCGATGAATTTGATGGGGACATCATCGAGTTTTTCCCAAATTATGGTGCGTTGTATGATGATGTCTCACTCCGGGCCACCTTCCAGGGCGACTGGCAGATTTATGCCGATAAAGATGTTTATTATACCGATGATGGCTCCGACAGCGAATGGGAGTTCTTCCTGGACATGTGCTTCGATGACTTCATTGCGGGAGATAGCTTTTGCTATTTCGGCAGCATTTGCCGGCTGAATCAGAATAAATTAACCATTGAAGCGGAAGACAGAAGGGGCAAATACACGTTTAAGCTGCGTCGCTATTAATGTCATTTAACCGGATTTGCGAGCGGATGTCTTGATAGACAGCCCTGTTGCTCTTTCGCCGGCAAGTCGTCCTGTCCGCGTGCTTTTCACGGATAAATAAGTTTCGATCAGGCTGATTTCAATTGAGGTTTCCGGACAATATGGGGCCAGGTAATTGTTATCTTTGGCCCCGTTCATTCAATCTGAACTATGGACCGGAGATCTTATTTGAGAGCAGCTGCTTCCTTTGGAGCATTACCTCTATGGCAATGGACCCAATTGCAGGAGGAGCCAAAAAACTCCTTAAAGGTATTGGTGACCGGGGCTCACCCGGATGACCCCGAGACCGGTTGCGGAGGATTGATTGCTTTGTTGAGCAAGGCAGGACATGATGTTACCGTAGGTTACCTCACCCGGGGGGAGGCTGGTATTGAAGGGACCAGTCATGAGGAAGCAGCAAGAATTCGCACGGCAGAAGCCGAGACGGCCAGTTCCTTGCTAGGATTTAAACCCCACTTTTTAGGGCAAATTGATGGCTCAGCCGGGATTAACGCGGAAGCTTACGAGACCTTTTATTCGTTTATTTCCGGGCAGTCACCTGACTTGCTATTAACCCATTGGCCCATGGATTCCCATCGCGATCACCGCATCTGTTCCATGCTCACCTATGACGCGTGGTTGCGGATGCCTGAGAAGCCGGCATTGTACTATTATGAGGTGATGTCCGGTATCCAGACCCACAATTTCAATCCGACTGATTATGTAGATATCACGACAGTAGTCGAATTAAAACACCAGGCGTGTTTTGCTCATAAAAGTCAATTTATTGAAAAGTCCTATCCCAACGACCATGGCCGGATGGAAGTCTTTCGGGGAATGGAAGGGGGATTTGCCTATGCCGAAGCCTTTGTACGCCACAGCAAAAGCAGGAGCCTCGGATTTTCTTAAACCATTGCGACACCCTGATCATGTTCCATTCCAATCCAATTCGAATTCATACTAACTCCATTCACCTCCTGCGATTTGCGTTGATTTATGTTTTGATAGGTGCCAGCTTTACGGCAACCGGGCAAAACAGCCGCAACCTTCAGGAACAATATCAACTAAAAATCAAACGCAGCAATGACCCCATCCGCATCGATGGGGCGCTTGATGAAACTGCCTGGCAAAATGCGGACAAAGCGGATAATTTCTGGATGAGTTTTCCGGTGGACGACCAACGGGCTCCTCAGGATATTCAGACCGAGGTCCGGTTTACCTATGACGATCAATACCTTTACGTCGGAGCTATCTGTTATGGACCGGATGATTACATCATAAAAAGTCTTAAGCGGGACAATCTTGGTTTTTGGGAAGGGGATGCATTTTCTATCCTGCTTGACCCGGTCAATGAACGGACCAATGCCTTTAACTTTGCCGTCAATCCTGCCAATGTCCAGTCGGATGCGCTGATCAACGGACAGACCATGCGCCGGGGTACCGGTAACTTCAGCGGGATCAATGATGCCTGGGACAACAAATGGTTTTCTGCCGTCCAAACGGCAACCGATCACTGGACGGTGGAGTTGGCCATTCCATTTCGTATCCTGCGCTACAAGAGTAGTCAAACCACCTGGGGTTTGAATTTTGCCCGCGGTGAACCTCGTTCAAACAGTTGGCATACGTGGTCCCCTGTGCCGGTTCAGTTCATTTCTATGGATCTCGGTTATACAGGAGTGTTGCTTTGGGATCAACCACCGCCGGCGGTAAAATCGAATATTTCAGTGATCCCTTACGTCTCCGCCAATAGCCACAATAATGTGGAGGAGGGAGAGGCTACCACCACCGGTATAAATGCGGGTGTGGACGCCAAAGTAGCCGTAACCTCCAGTCTGAATCTGGACCTTACCGTAAATCCGGATTTCTCTCAGGTTGAAGTAGACCAGCAAGTAACCAACCTGACCACCTTTGATGTGCTCTTCCCGGAGAGAAGGCTCTTTTTCCTGGAGAACAGCGACTTGTTCTCTGATTTTGGGATTCCGCCCATGCGGCCATTCTTCTCTCGCCGGATCGGTCTTGACGAAGATGGAAATACCATCCCGATCCAATATGGACTAAGGCTAAGCGGCAACCTGAACAAAGACCTGCGCATCGGCCTGATGAACATGCAGACCAAGGGGATCAATGACCAGCCGGGTAATAACTACACCTCCCTGGCACTCCACCGTCAGTTTTTCAAGCGCTCGGTTCTGCGCGGCTATTTCCATAACCGGCAAGGCCATGCCGATAAATCTTTGCTGGCAGACGATTACAATCGCACGGCTGGCATGGAATTTAATTTCGTCACCCAGGATGGGAGTACGCGAGCATTCGGAGGATATGGAATGTCTTTTTCGGATCATATCTGTAACCAAAACAACTCCTTTTACAATATAGGTGCGGGGTACGACAACCGCAACATTAGCATTTATTCCAACCTGGCCGGTGTAGGCGATAATTATTACGCCGACCTGGGATTTATACCGACCCAGGAGCATTACGATGCGATTCGGGACACCACCTATCATCTTGGGTTTAATCATTTATTTTCCCGTGCCAGCTATACCTATTACCCGGAAAATAATGGCAAGATTATTTCTCACACCTGGTATTTGAATCACATGCGGGACTGGACCACCCGGGCATCGGAATTGATTCAAAACAGCTTCCGAACGAATTACAACATCAGCTGGAAAAATACCAGCATGTTTTTATTGGAATTCAACCATCAGGTCAATCAATTATTATATCCATTTACATTTACCGACGAACCATTACCAACCGGAATTTACCGCTATAATACAATCGGAGCCATTTATGTAACAGATCAACGAAGACTGTTTTCCGCGTTATTCGGGATCTCGACCGGTGGATTTTATAATGGAAAGCGGCAACAATACCAATTGATGTTCTCTTACCGGAAACAACCCTGGGGTAAATTCGATTTAAGTTTCGAACAAAATAACATCCGGTTGCCTTCGAATTACGGTAATGAAAATTTATTGTTGGTCGGGCCTCGCATCGAAATTAATTTCTCCAATAATTTATCCTGGACTACCTTTTTACAATACAACACCCAGGATGACAATTTTAATATCAACAGCAGGTTTCAATGGCGCTATCAGCCTATGTCGGATATTTATCTGGTCTATACGGACAATTATGCCGTGGAATACTGGGGACCAAAGAACCGGGCCGTGGTGTTGAAGATGAATTATTGGTTGAATATTTAAGAAGTAGCAGAGGTAAAAGAAGTAGCAGAGGTAAAAGAGGTAGACAGGCATGGAGCATGGGGCATGGGGCGTGGGGCGTGGAGCATGGAGCTTGGGGCGTGGGGTATGGAGCGTGGCGCGTGGTTGTCGCGCTTGGTTATGAGATCGGTCCGCGATTCGATTGGATCTGCAAACATTCCTGGATTATCTCCCTTTCGGCGCTTGCACAAAATGACCTGGAAGAAAATCCGATTGGCTCCATCCAGTTTTCCTTAGGCAAACGCTGGTAAGACTTCAATACCCTGGTGTGTCAAACCGCCAACCGGGCGCGGAATCCTGGACACAGATTACTTGTATCCGATAACCGAATACCCAATAATCCTTACCTTTGCGGCCGCTAATCGACAATGACCATGGGATTTCAAGAAGAAATCAAACGCCGCCGCACCTTTGCCATCATCTCGCACCCCGATGCCGGGAAGACCACCCTGACGGAAAAGTTGCTGCTTTTCGGAGGAGCCATCCAGGTTGCCGGAGCGGTCAAATCCAATAAGATCAAACGGCACGCTACCTCCGACTTCATGGAAATCGAAAAGCAACGGGGTATCTCAGTAGCCACTTCGGTGATGGCTTTCGAATATGAAGACCTGCAAATCAACATTCTCGACACTCCCGGTCACCAGGATTTTGCTGAAGACACCTACCGCACGCTCACCGCGGTAGACAGCGTAATCGTAGTGATTGACGTTGCAAAAGGGGTCGAGACCCAAACTGAAAAACTGGTGGAGGTATGCCGCATGCGCAATACCCCGGTCATTGTTTTTATCAATAAACTGGACCGTGAAGGACTGGATGCGATTGACCTGCTCGATGAGATCGAGAGCAAACTGGGGTTGACCGTTACTCCCCTCTCCTGGCCAATCGGTATGGGCCAGCGGTTTAAGGGCGTTTACAACCTGTACGAAAAAAAACTGTGCCTGTTCAGCCCGCACAGCAAACAAGAAGTGGATGAAACCATCACCATCACGGACCTGAACGATGGCCGCCTGGATAAAGAGGTAGGCCAGCGTCCTGCCGACGAGTTGCGGGAAGAGCTGGAGACTGTGACGACTGTTTATCCGGTTTTTGATGAAACGGTATACCGCAAAGGAGCCTTGTCTCCGGTATTTTTCGGGTCCGCCGTCAACAACTTTGGGGTCAAGGAATTGCTGGATTGCTTTATCCGTGTGGCCCCACATCCCCAGCCACGGCATGCGGAAGAACGGGATGTGGATCCGTTTGAAAAAAAATTCAGCGGGTTTGTCTTTAAGATCCATGCCAACATCGACCCCCGCCATCGTGACCGCATTGCCTTCGTGCGGATCTGCTCCGGGACCTTTGAACGCAATACCAATTATTACAATGTGCGCACCGGAAAGAGCATGAAGTTTTCCAATCCCACCTCGTTCATGGCAGCACGCAAGGAAGTCATCGATGAAGCTTTCCCCGGAGATATCGTCGGTCTCTATGACTCCGGCAATTTCAAGATCGGAGACACCCTTACCGAAGGCGAAATCCTCCATTTCAAAGGGATACCCAGTTTTTCTCCGGAGCAATTCCGCTACGTGAACAATGCCAATCCATTAAAATCCAAGCAATTGGCCAAAGGCATCGAGCAGCTTATGGATGAAGGGGTGGCCCAGCTATTTACTCGCGAAGACACCGGGCGCCAAATCATCGGAACCGTGGGATCCCTCCAGTTTGATGTGATTCAATACCGCCTGGAACACGAATACGGGGCCAGCTGCCATTACGAACCGGTATCCTTGCATAAAGCCTGCTGGGTCTCCAGCACCAAACCTGAAGCCATCCGTGAACTGATGCAAAAACGCAAAAAAGACCTGGCGCAAGACAAGGATGGCCGGCTGGTCTTTCTGGCAGAATCGGCCTGGATGCTGAGGATGGCCCAGGAGAACTTTCCAAATGTAGAATTCCACTTTACGAGTGAGCTATAACTTAAGAATGGTGAAGATTGCGTGCTGAAGGTTGAATGGGAGATAAATTAGAATAGAATTTTTCCTTTAATTCAACATTAAACTTTCAGCCTTCAACATTCCTAGGAAAAGGCATACCTTTGCAGGCCGAAAGAACAAGCAATTGAACGCAGTATGAGTGATCTTTTTAAGAACATAGTATCTCACAGCAAAGAATACGGTTTCATCTACCCATCCAGTGAAATTTACGATGGCCTAAGCGCGGTCTACGATTACGGAGTTTATGGAAGTGAACTAAAACAAGCCATCAAGGAATACTGGTGGAAAGCAATGGTTTATGCCCACGAAAACATCGTAGGAATTGATTCCGCTATATTCATGCATCCCCGGATCTGGAAGGCCTCAGGCCACGTCGATGCGTTCAATGATCCGCTGATCGACAATAAAGACAGCAAAAAACGTTATCGGGCAGACGTTCTCCTGGAAGACTACATGGCCAAGATACAGGGCAAACTGGATAAGGAGATCGAAAAAGCTCGGAAGCGGTTTGGTGATGGCTTTGATGAAAAGATGTACCGGGAAACCAATGAACGGGTGGCCGGGTATCAGAACCAGATCGATGAGGTCAATGATAAAATGAATGACGCGCTGCGGAAGAATGACCTCGTGGCCCTGAAGGCACTCATCGATGCCTGTGAGATCGCTGACCCGGAATCAGGATCGCGGAACTGGACCGACGTACGTCAGTTCAATCTGATGTTCAATACCCAGCTGGGAAATATAGCCGGCGAAGAAGGAAAACTCTATCTGCGTCCGGAAACCGCACAGGGAATATTTGTAAACTTTCTCAATGTTCAAAAAACCAGCCGGCAAAAAATACCTTTCGGAATCGCCCAGATCGGCAAGGCATTTCGCAATGAGATCGTAGCCCGGCAGTTTATCTTCCGGATGCGGGAGTTCGAGCAGATGGAAATGCAATATTTCATCCAGCCCGGTAGCGAACTGGATTGGTATGCCTATTGGAAAGAGAAGCGGATGAACTGGCACCTTGCCCTGGGTACTTCACCGGATAAATTGCGTTTCCACGATCATGAGAATCTGGCGCATTATGCCAATGCGGCTGTGGACATCCAGTTTGATTTCCCATTTGGGTTTAAAGAGCTGGAAGGCATTCACTCCCGGACCGATTTCGATTTAGGCAGTCATCAGGAATATTCGGGCAAAAAGATCACCTACTTTGATTCGGATCTTAATGAATCCTATGTGCCCTATGTCGTGGAAACATCCATTGGCTGCGACCGCATGTTTCTGGCTACGATGAGCAATGCTTATACCGAGGAAACGGTGCCAGATGCGGAGGGAAAAGATTCTTCACGGACGGTGTTGAAGTTGCCGCCGGCTTTAGCCCCGGTGAAATGTGCCATCCTTCCCCTGATCCGGACCGAATCCGGACTTACCGAAACAGCCAGGAAATTATTTAATGACCTGAAGTTCTCGGTCAATTGCCAATACGATGAAAAAGACACCATCGGCCGTCGCTATCGTCGTCAGGATGCAGTGGGAACTCCTTACTGCGTAACCATTGACCACCAGACCATGGAGGATCAGACCGTAACCATTCGTGAAAGGGACAGCATGTCACAGGAGCGGGTGCCGATCATCAAAGTATCTTCCATCATATCGGAAAAAGTCAGCCTGGAACCCTTATTGCGTAAATTGTAGCAACCACCCGACCAACCTGTACGAAAGGAGAACTGATCATCCTGGACGCCATATCATCGCCCAGGGTGATATACATCGCACGGAGATAGCGTGACCGGCACGAAAAATGCCGTCTAATGGTCAACATGCCACGCTCCAAAACGTTTATACAGTCCTATCGGACATCAAAAAAATACCATGTCAGAGCAAGTCAATAAACCTGGTGATATTCATCTCCCTTCTTCTGCGGAAGACCTGAAACATTTGATCGAATTAGGGGCCGCAGGCACAGCCACCTATGCGGTCGAGGATTTCTTTCGGCATCCTGAAAAGACTGGTTTTGACCTCTCGCCGGACGGGAAATACATTGCCTATGCAGGTCCCTATCAGCGCCGGCAGAACCTGTTCGTGATACCGACCGATGATCCGTCAGCACCTGCCAGGCAGATCACCTTTGAAACCGACCGGGATATTGCAGGGTTCTTATGGGCTAATGGTGAGCGATTAATCTATATCAAGGATAGCGGCGGTGATGAGAACTACCAGTTGTATGGCGTGAATGTGGATGGTTCCCAATCCAAAGCACTTACACCTTTTCCGCAGGTTCGGGTTCAATTGATCGACGATCTGGAGGATGATGACCGCTCGGTGTTGATTGCAATGAATAAGAACAATCCCCAGCTATTTGATCCGTACCGTATTGATGTTTACACGGGCGATTTGCACCAACTGGCCAGCAATGACAATCCGGCTGAACCCATCGATTCATGGATCACCAATCATGACGGGCAGCTGTTAATGGCTATGAAAATCATCGATGGGGTTAATACCTGTCTGATGTACCGGGACCAGGAATCCGAAGCCTTCCGAGAAGTGATAACCACCGATTTCCGGGACAGTATCGCGCCACTGGCCTTTGACTTTGAAAAGCCGCACCTCGTCTGGGTTTCATCCAATCTGGGCCGGGACAAATCCGTAGTGGTCGCGATGGATATGCATACCGGCAAAGAAGCAGGCGACCCAATCTACAGTCATCCAAAGGTAGACGTGACTTCGCTGGGTTATTCCAAAAAACGAAAGAAGCTCACTGCGGTCACCTATATAACAGATAAGAAACACTATCATTTTCTGGACGAAGACCGCAGAAACCTGCAGCAGGATCTGGAACAGTTACTACCCGGCAAAGAAGTCAGGATAGCCTCGATGAATAAAGCCGAGGACATCTACCTGATCCGCACTCATTCGGACCGTTCCCTGGGAGCTTATTACCTCTACCATCTTGACGGCAAGCGGCTGGATAAAATCACCGACGTAAGTCCCTGGATCCATGAGGAAGACATGGCATCCATGACTCCCATTGAATACCAAAGCCGTGACGGAATGACTATCCACGGCTACCTGACCTTGCCGAAGGATTCGGATGGTAAAGGATTGCCTATCGTGGTCAATCCCCATGGAGGTCCCTGGGTCCGGGATGTCTGGGGCTACAATCCGGAGGTGCAATTACTGGCCAGCCGAGGCATCGGTGTACTTCAGGTCAACTACCGGGGGAGCACGGGTTATGGTAAAAAATTCTGGACGGCCGGATTCAAGGAATGGGGCTTCAAAATGCAGGACGATATCACCGATGGTGTCCACTGGTTGATTACACAAGGTATCGCCGACCCTGATCGCATAGGCATTTACGGCGGGAGTTATGGCGGATATGCCACCCTCGCGGGAGTCACCTTCACCCCGGAACTCTATGCCTGTGCCATTGACTATGTGGGCGTAGCCAATCTCTTCACTTTCATGAAGACCATTCCTCCTTACTGGATGCCTTTCCTGCAAATGATGTATGAAATGGTGGGAGATCCGGAAAAAGATGAGGCTCGCATGCATGCTGCCAGCCCGGTCTATCATGTGGAGCGCATTCAGGCTCCTCTGCTGGTGATTCAGGGTGCCAATGATCCGCGAGTGAATATTGACGAAAGCGATCAGATCGTTAAATCGCTGCGAGCAAGGAACATCGATGTACCCTATTTGGTTAAATACGATGAAGGCCATGGCTTTCGCAATGAAGAAAACCGCTTTGAAGTTTATAAAGTGCTTCTAGGATTTTTGAAGAAGCACTTGTTAGCACACTAGACTATGGAAAACACCCTTGAATTTCAACAAGTTGTACAACAAATGGATGCCTATGGGCATGCCGGCACCCCATTCTTTTTTGTTTGGGACTTCGAAGGGAAAAAGCCGCTGCTGTTTCCCCTGTTTGCCATTGACCCCACCCAGATCCAGTTTACTTTTCCCGGAATGTCCAAACCGCTACCCCAATTGACTCCGTTGGAATACCTGGAATGGGAGCTTGAACCCATGGGCAAAGAAGAGTACCACAAGCGATTTCTGGCTGCGCACAAAGAGATGCTGGCGGGCAACAGTCAATTACTGAGTCTGACCTTCCCGACACGCATTCACACAAATGCCAGCTTGCTTGAACTGTTTCAGATCACCCAGGCGCCCTATAAACTCTGGATCAAGGACACCTGTACCGTGTTCTCTCCGGAAGCATTCGTCCGCATCAACCAGGACACCATCTCCACTTATCCCATGAAAGGGACCAGGACCCAGGCCGAATACAAACAACGTAGTCTGCTGTTGGATGACCCGCGGGAGAACGCAGAACACGCCACCATCGTAGATGTGTTGCGTACCGACCTCGCCCGCATTGCCGATGAAGTGGAATTGGTGAAGTACCGCTATGTGGACCAGGTTACTACGGCTGCAGGCCAACTACTTCAGACCTCCTCGGTAATCCAGGGACAGATCAAAGATTCACTCAAACGATCTTACGGGACCATCCTGTCTCAGATCTTTCCTCCGGGATCAGTGTCCGGGTCGCCAAAAGATAAGTCCATACACATCATTCGCCGGATTGAAGGCCAGCCAAGAGGTTACTACACAGGCATCATGGGCTATTTCGACGGTTTACAAATGGACAGCGCCGTGCTCATCCGATTTGTGGAACAGACGCCCGATGGCCACTTCTTCCGCAGCGGAGCGGGCATCACTATGCGAAGTGAGTGGTTGGCGGAATACCAGGAAATGCTGGCGAAGTGCCAATTACCGTTGGCACGGGAGCATAGGCATTTGATGCAGGGAGCGCTGGTATAAAGGCTGAGGGT
>ERZ795053.537-NODE-537-length-48868-cov-10.637719_pt1 | contig 48868 bp, 53 predicted proteins | sample MGYA00375137_ERZ795053 | MGnify/ENA primary metagenome ERZ795053 (study PRJEB30182, sample SAMN05720284) | activated sludge metagenome | isolation source: Anaerobic digester | place: Hong Kong | collected 2014-12-17 ...
TTGACCCCTCTCGATGGAGATCCTGGCCACCATGCCCGAGCCCGCGAAGCACCGGATCTACACGATGGCCGTCGCGGGGGTGTACCCCCATTACATCGCGAAGGCCGAGAAGAAGGGGCGCACCAAGGCGGAGGTCGACGAGATCTTCCGCTGGCTGACCGGCTACAGCCAGGCGCAGCTCGAGGCGCAGCTCGCCGCGCGCACGAACTTCGAGCAGTTCTTCGCCGAGGCGCCGCAGATGAATCCGGCGCGGGCGCTGATCACCGGGGTGGTCTGCGGCGTCCGCGTCGAGGAGATCGAGGAACCGTTGATGCGCGAGGTGCGCTACCTCGACAAGCTCATCGACGAGCTGGCGCGCGGCAAGGCGATGGCGAAGATCCTGCGGTCGGCGGGTGAGACACCGACGAAGGCCTAGCGCCTAGTGCGCCCGGATCGCCTCGATCAACTCCTGCTTGCGCATGCTGCTCCGGCCGCTGATGTCGAGCTCGCGGGCCCGGTTCTGCAACTGATCGACCGTCCGTTCCTCGAGGGAGGTGTGGGGATTGCCGGTCCCCATCGTGCGCTCGTGCGGCGTGCGCCCCTCGCGCCGGCGCTGATCATTCACCGTGCGGGCGGCGATCTCCGCCGCGCGTTGATCCGAGTGACCGCGCTCGCGCTCGCTCTGGCGCACATGTTCGTACTGTCGCTCGTCCTTGGCGGTCCAGGCATCGGGCGCCATGGTGATCCTCCTTGGGTTCGGGTGCAGGGGGTCTGTCAGGGGTGACGTTGGTCACCCGGACAGGGTGACAGGTCGTGGAATTGCCTCCGCGCCACCCCCCCGCCAGAATCCCCCCATGCGCAGGGACGTCCTCCTCTACGGCCTCGTCGGCGCGGTCCTCATCGCCGTGCTGCAGCTGGTCGAGTTCCGCTGGATCATCATCGAGCACTCGATGGCGATCTACGGCGGACTCGTGGCCGTGGTCTTCGCCGGCACCGGCCTCTGGCTCGGCCTGCGCCTCACCCGGCCGACGCCGAAAGTGGTCGTCCGCGAGGTCGAGGTGCTGGTCCCCGCTCCCGCCGAGTTCGTTCGTGACGAGGCCCGGGTCGACGCCCTCGGCCTCACCCCCCGCGAGCTCGAGATCCTCGACCTGATGGCCGCCGGGCTCAGCAACCAGGAGATCGCCGAGCGGCTGTTCGTCTCGGTCAACACGGTGAAGACCCACTCGAGCCGGGTCTTCGAGAAGCTCGAGGTCCGCCGCCGGACCCAGGCGGTCCAGCAGGGGAAGGCGCTCCGGCTGATCCCGTGACCCGCGGGGGTCACCCCTTCGGGTGATGTTCGCCCGAAACGCACCCAAATCGTCCTTTCGGGCGATGGTTGACCGGGCCCCCGCGCCCTATCCTGTCCGCTCCATTCCACCACGGGAGCACCCATGCGCAGGATCGTCCTCACCTATGGCCTCATCGCCGCCGGCCTCCTCGGCGGGATGCTGGCCCTCACGATGTGGCTCTTCGACGGCTTCAGTCTCGAGTACGGTCAGCTCATCGGCTACACCACCATGGTGGTGGCGTTCCTGATGATCTACTTCGGGGTCCGCTCCTACCGGGACAACGTCGCGGGCGGGACGGTCCGCTTCGGCCGCGCGGTCACGGTCGGCTCCCTGATCATGCTGCTCGGGGTGGTGGGGTACGTGGCGACGTGGGAGGTGATCTACTACGGCTTCGCCCCGGACTTCGCCGACACGTACGCCGCCGCCGAGATCGAGAAGGCCCGCGCCGAGGGGCAGAGCGAGGCCGAGGTGGCCGCGCTGTCGGCGAAGATGGCGGAATTCGCGGAGAGCTACCAGAATCCGTTGGTGAACATCGCCTTCACCACGCTGGAGCCGCTCCCGGTCGGGGTGGTGCTGACGCTGGTCTCGGCGTATGCGTTGAGTCGGAAGCGGGAGGATGAAATCCGCGGCTAGCGCGGTTGTCACCCCGAGCCGAAGGCGAGGGGGCGGAACCATCCCCAGCGCTCCCTCCCCTCGCTGCGCTCGGGGTGACACTCGATGATCCCACCAAGGAGCACCCATGGCACGCGTGACCGGCATCGGCGGCGTCTTCATCAAGAGCGCCGGCGACCACAAGGCACTGGCCGCCTGGTACGAGCAGCACCTCGGGATCACGATCGAGTCCTGGGGCGGGGCGATCCTGCGCTGGCCCGAGGACACCGCCGACGACAAGGGGCTGACGGTCTGGTCGACGGCGGCGCCGGACACGAAGTGGTTCGCGCCGAGCACGGCATCGTTCATGATCAACTACCGGGTCGATGACATGGCGGGGTTGCTCGCGCAGCTCAAGGCGGCGGGGATCGAGCCGATCAAGGGGCCCGACGTTGACTTCAACGGGACGTTCGCCTGGATCATGGACCCCGACGGCAACAAGGTGGAGCTCTGGGAGCCGAAGGAGCCGGAGGGGTGAGCCGGGGTCGGCGGATCGCACTGCTCGTCGGCCTCCTGCTCGGCGCGGTCGGCTGCGCGGCGCTGCAGCAGTACGCGGCGCTCGCGCAGGTGGCGTTCTCGCTCGATGGCATCGCCGACGCCCGGCTGGCCGGGGTGCCGCTGGCGCGGATCGCGAGCTACCGCGACCTCTCCGCCACGGAGGTCGCGACCCTGGTCACGACGGTGGGTCGCGGGAACGCGCCATTCGAGTTCACCGCCCGGGTGGGTGCCGCGAACCCCGGCACGAATCGCACCGACGCGCGACTGGCCCGGATGGAGTGGCTGCTCCTGCTCGATGGGCGCGAGACCGTGCGCGGCGTGCTCGACACGAGCTACACCCTCCCGGCCGGCCAGCCGGTCACGATCCCGCTGCGGGTACACCTCGACCTGCGCGAGTTCTTCGGCGGGGGCGTGCAGGAGATCGTCAACCTGGCCGCGGGCATCGCCGGGCTCCGCAACGACCCGACGCGGGTGACGCTCGAACTCACGCCCCAGATCGAGACGCCGCTGGGGCCGTTGTCACCGCCGACCCCGATCCGGGTGACCGGGAGGACGCCATGAAGCCCGACGCACACCGCGGCAGCGGTTCGCCCGCCCGCGCCACTGCCGCGCCGCATCTGTTCCTGCTCGTCGCGGCAGTGCTCGCGGCGCCGAGCATGGTCGCGGCACAGGCGCCCGCGGCGCGAGACACCTCGTGTGGCGCAAGGGTCGCCGACTCCGCGACGACCGAGGCCGTGCGACCCAGGCGCACCTCCGGCCCGGCGCCGGTGTACCCGGCGGCGTTGCGGCGGGCGGGAACCGGTGGCGTGGTGCGCGTGCAGTACGTGGTGGACTGTGCGGGCCGGGTCGATTCGGCCAGCGTCCGGGTGGTCGCCTCGCCAGACGAGCGCTTCAGCGACGCCGCGGTGTTCGCCATCCGGCACACGCGTTTCAGGCCCGCGACCCGGGAAGGGCGGCCGGTGGTGTACCGGATGGAGCAGAACATCAGGTTTGCGGTGCGGTGAGAGTGCGCGGCGGGCGTGGGTGTGGCCGTCGGCGGCTGAAGCCGCCGCTCGGCACCGCCGGCGGGTGAACCCGCCCGGGGCGAAAGGTCATTCGGCTCGCGATGCTCGGGGATCCTGGTCGTGATTCCCGCGCGCTGACTCGATCCTACTCGCTTCCCTCCGCCCGCAGCCGGTACAGCACCACCTGCTCGGCGTCGAGCGCATCGGTGGTCTTGGCGAGCAGGTAGTCGCTGCCGATCTCGGCGACCTCGACGGCGGGGAACTCCGCACGGCAGAGGGCGCGCCCCTCGGCGGAGAACGCGAGCCAGCGGCGGGTGTCGGCTCCCTCCTCGGCGTACTCGCGGACCCAGATCCGGCCGTCCCGTCCCATCACGAGGCCGGTGACCGCCGGATAGACATCGGCAACTGGTCGCTTTGGATCGAGCATTGGGTCGATCATCATCGCCTGCATCTCCGGCGACAGGTCGGGGTAGCGTGTCGCGAGGGCCTCGCGTGCCGCGCGCACGGCGTCCTCGGGTATGGTGCGGTCGCCCGTGGTCCACCGGACAATGAGGGTGGGTTCGAGCGCCATCCCGACGCGGTACAGCACCAGCTCCGGCTCGTTCCAGGTCGCCACTGCCACGCGATCACCGGTGCCCTCGACGTGGGCGGACCCCTCGAACCACGGTCTCATCCAGATCGCTCCCGGTGCCTCCACCGTTTGTCCCATCCGCCCGGCGGGCACGGCCAGGACGGTGTCCTGCAGCGTCCCCGTCGGCGCGTAGCGGCGGACCATGAACGAATCCATCGCCCATGGCGCGCGGGGGCCCAGACTGCCGCTGTTGCCGAATAGTTGCTGACCGTCGTCCATGATTGCGAACACGCGCGGCGAGTTGGCCTCCGCCGGCGTCATCATCACGCTGCGCGCAAAGGTCATGTCCGGTCCGAAGAGGTGCCACTGCCATGGCCGGTAGTCGCCGACCCAGAGCGTGTCGCCGGGGAGGCGGACCATCAGGAATGCCTCCTTGAACTCGCCCGGCCCGCTCCCCTCGCGACCGGCGCGGCCCACGAGCGTGCCGGTCGAGTCGTACCAACGGACTTCCTGGGTCCCCTGGTTGACAACGGCGATCCGTCCGTCGCTCAGGCGACTGGCACCCATGACCCGGTAGAGGAACTGGTCCTCGGGCGCATCGCTGCCGCCGATCCGCACCACCGGGTCGGCATCGAGTCGGCAGGTGGCGCTCACCGCCTCGGTGCGGTTCTCCGCGATGGTAATGCCGGCGCTGTCGCGCGTCGCGAACGCCGGCGATTCGGCGGCACCGCCGCAGGCGGTGAGGAGGAGGATCGTGATGAGTGCACGGGGTGGCATGGGCATCTCCAGGGGGAAGAGGGCGGTACCCGACGAGGACGCCCTACTCCCCGATCGTCACCCGCCCCGTGGGGCAGTCGAGCTCGAAGCGCAGCGCGCTGCTGTCGGCACGGGACACCTCGACGGCGAGCTCGGCGGTGCGCAGCAGGGCGCGCACGGTATCGGCATCGGGGGTCATGACCTGCAGCGCGGCAAGGGTGCAGCCGGTCGGCGTGGTCGTCGCCGGATGCGGAGTGGGGGCCACCCACTCGATGAAGAACGGCAGCACCGACCAGTCGACGTCCTCGGGCCACGGGGCGATGGTGGCCCAGCGCAGCGTGTCGCCCGCGGTGGTGACCCGCGAACCGGGGGCGACGCCGTTGTCGGCCAGTCCGCGCGCGAGGAAGGTCTCGTGCATCGCCTGCGCGTCCATGCTCTGGGCGGCCCACCCCGACGGCGTCAGCGCGCGGAACCCGGCGTACTCGGTCACCCGCTCGGCGCCACGCTCGGGGTCGGCCGGGTTGGGGGCGATCAGCTCCAGGTAGGTGCGCGGTCCCAGCGCCATCAGCGCGTTCTGGGTCCCGCGCCCGGGGTGCACGCCGCCGAAGGTCGGCGTCACGCCCGTGGCTTCCGCCATCAGCGCGATCCCGCGCTCCAGCGAGTCGATCGCGACGATGATGTGGTCGACCTTCGCGACCCCCGCCGTGTCGGCGGCCAGCACCACCGGCTCGGCGGGGGCGTTGGCCTCGGGCGCCTCGGCGGCGCAGGCAGCAAGGAGGAGGAGACAGGCCGTGGCGGGGCGGAGGGGCATCGCGGACTCCCGGGGTGATGGGGCGGGGATCGGATGAAGGTAGCGCCGGGGGAGTGGCCATGGGCGCGCCGTTCCAGAAGTTGCGAAGTGTTACCGGGGTTGGTAACGTTTACGATGGGCAAGGTTCGCCGCGGGGGCTACGTCTTTCTCACCTGGGTAGGGGATCACTCCCCCCGGCACGTTCATGTGTATCGCGACGGGGTGCTGGTCGTGAAGTGGGATCTCGAACACGACATCGAGATGGCGGGAACCATCACCGCGCGGATCAGGCGGCTCATCGCCGAGTTGCGGGAGGAGGGCAAGCTATGAAGATCACGAAGGCGACAGCGAATGCACGCAAGCGGGCGGTGGAGGTGCGCGCGGGTCGGCGGGCGTATGAGGTGCCGTACTCGCGACTCCCGGTGGAGCCGACCCGTGACGACCCGATCGAGGAGCTGATCATCGATCCGGAGTTGGGGCGCGAGGCATTCACGTACCGGCTGCGCTCCGGGGTCGAGGAGTCGATGCATGTCGACTCGGTGCGGGAGATCGCCCAGGAGCCCGAGTACCTTCGCGACCTCTTCCTGCACAAGCTGTCGGTCGAGGCCCGCAAGGGGGTGACCGACTCCCCACTCGGCAAGCGCGAGCTTGCGCGACATCTTGGCACCTCGCCGACCCAGTTGTATCGTCTGCTCGACCCGGAGCCCGGGCACAAGTCGCTCGGTCAGCTTCTCGCCCTGCTCGACCTGCTGGGTCGCGAGGTCGATGTCATTGTCCGGCCCAAGAAGGCGCGACGGAAGCGACCAGCCCGGGTGTCGTCCTGAGTTCATGAACCTCCTTCCATCGGATCCCCCCATGCAGATCACCGTCGACACCGTCGTGGCCGCTCCGCTCGCCGAGGTCTGGCGCGCCTACTCCGCGCCGGAGGACATCACCCAGTGGAACGCGGCGTCGGACGACTGGCACACGCCGTCCGCGTCGGTCGACTTCCGGGTCGGCGGGACGTTCACCTCGCGGATGGAGGCGCGCGACGGCAGCATGGGGTTCGACTTCGCGGGGACCTACACCACGATCGTCGAGCACGAGCTGATCGAGTACCGCTTCGGCGACCGGATGGCGCGGATCGAGTTCGCGCCCACCACGGGCGGGATCCAGGTCCGGGTGACCTTTGACGCCGAGACGGTCCATCCGGTCGAGCAGCAGCGGCAGGGCTGGCAGGCGATCCTCGACAACTTCCGTCGGCACGTGGAGGCGGGGCGGGGAGAGGGGTGACGCCCGGCCCGGTCACCTCGCCCGGATCGGGACCCGCCACGACCAGCGACCGAGGATCACCACCAGCTCCGAGGTGGTGGCGGGCTGCATCCGGATCTCGGTGATCGACATCTGCGGGGTCGAACGATCGACGAAGCTGAGCGTGTCGGTATCGAGTCGCAGCGTCTCGATCCGGATCACGGGCTCGGCGCCGCGCCGGGCTGACCGCGCGCCCGGGAACTGCATTGCAGTCACGGCGCTGTCGCCGGGGGAGCGGACCGCCCCCGGTCCGTCGCTCGGTTGCACGTCGAGTATCGGCGTCGTGCCCTCGACGCGGACCCGGACCACGTAGCTCCCCGGCGCCAGCAACCCCTCGCCCAGGTGGACGGGGAGGTCGGTGACCAGGTGCGCGACCGGGTGGTCGATCCTCTCGTCGGTCGGCCTGGAACGGTCCGCCGCGCGGGCCAGGTCCGCCGCGATCGGCAGCGGTTCGAGGATCACCCGGGCGGTCTCGTGCCGACCGACGAGCCAGGTCTGGGTCGAGTCGGGGAGCGCCTGGGCGCTGAGGGGCAGGCCAGGGGCGAGTGCGCCGAGGATGATCCCGACCAGGGTGTGCGTGGGGCGTCGCATCGGTCCTCCCGTCGGTCGCCGGGACTGGGGATGTTCGGAATCTACGTCCCGGTGCGCGGGGGCGGGGGCCGATGCCGGGACCGGTCGCGCCCGCGCGGCCGCCGAGCGTCCCAGCGACCGGGACATGCGTCCCTGCGACGAAGTCACGCGCGTCTGCGACGGGGTCATGCGTCCCTGCGACGAGGTCACACGCGCCTGCGACGGGGTCACGCGCGCCTGCGACGGGGTCATGCGTCCCTGCGACAGCGTCACGCGTGCCTGCGACGGCGACACGCGCGCCTGCGACGGGGTCACGCGTGCCTGCGACAGCGTCACGCGCGCCTGCGACGGGGTCACGCGTGCCTGCGACGGTGGCATGCGTCCTTGCGACGGTGGCATGCGTCTCTGCGACAGCGTCACGCGCGCCCGCGACGGGGCCACGCGTCCCGGCGACAGTGTCATGCACACCTGCGACGCGGTCATGCGCGGCGGCGAACCGGCATCCCCTGTCTTCGTGGCCGGACACTTTTCCCCGAAATATTTACAGTTCTGCTTTGGCGCCCCTTCCCGACGCGTGGCGCGCGTGCCCGTCATTCCGTGGTGCCGAGCCGGACCGGGTGTTGCCGCGCAACGAGTTGCACGATTGCTGGAACCATCTTCGGCGTGTTCGGCCCACGAACGGGATTCTGGCACGATCCATGTGCATAGGGGTGTCGGCCGCCGGCGATCGGACGGCGACCGACGTTCACGGGTTCGTCACCGATCCATGCCGATCGTGGATCACCGTCGTGAGGTGCATCATGGACCGCTTGATCCGCAGGAAACTGACGATGGCTCGCCGCGCGCTGGAGTTCGCGCGGGCCTACCCGTCGACCGACGCGAGCTGGAGTGGCGTGGTCTCGCGTCTGGAGGAGTTGCTGTCACGCGCCGACACCCTCGCCCTGACCGAGCGTCAGGGTCGCGCCGACCGGGCGACCGCGTCGCGGGCCCGCCGCGAGCTCCGCGCCCGGATCCACGCCGACCATCTCCGGCATCTTGGCGCCACCGCGGAGGTCGCGTTCAAGGAGGAGCTTGCGGTGCCGGGCGGGTTCCGGGTCCCGCGCGGGAACGCCCCGTACCTCGCCTTCATCGCGGCAGCGCGGGCGATGCACGCCGCGGGCGAGGGGGCGCGCGAGCGGCTGATCGCCGTCGGGTTGGGCGAGACGCTGCTGGACGATCTCCGCGTCGCGCTCGGCGAACTCGAGCAGGTCGGCGAGGTGGCGACCACCAGCCGCCGGAGCCACATGGTGGCGCGCGGGGAGCTGCGCGAGCTCGGCGACGCCCTCACCGAGCAGGTGCGGCTGCTCGATGGCCTGCAGCGGCCCCGCCTGCGGCAGGAGCCCGGGCTGCGCGACACCTGGGAGCGGATTCGCACCCTCGAGGGTCCGACGCGGGCCAGTCGCTCCCGCTCGGCCGTCCCCGATCCCGAGGGCAGCGTGACGACCGATCGGCTGCTCCCCCCGACTCCCGTCGCCGATGCGGAGGAGCGACGTGCGAGCTGATCAGGACCCCGGTCGCCTCCAGCCGTGTCCGGACACGGCTGGGGGTGACTTCCCACAGCGCGACTCGCTGCTGAGCGCTCAATCTGGTCCATCACTGCTGGAGCACACTCGCGTGTGCACTTCTGCAACCTAGCACAAGTCACAGTTGAGCCACTATGACTTGTGCGCGATAACTCCGCTCACCGTGCAGGATCAACCTCACTCGACCGGAGACTCCGATGCCGACCCAGCCCCCTGGCCCCATCTCCCTGCAGGACGCCACCCGTTTTGTGGAGCGGGCTCGCCAGGCCGACCTGCTCTCCATCCTGGCGTGGAGCTATCCTTCGGACCTCATTCGCGAGCTCTGTGACCAGGCGGGAGCGGGCAGGGTCCGTCTGTACCTCGGGGTGAACGACGAAGACCTCCCGACCATCATCCTTCTGGCAACAGACGACGCAGGGAAGGACATGACCTCCGGGATCATTCTGGACTATGCCTGGCCCTGTCCACCCGAGTGCGACTCCGACAGCCCCCTGACTCGAGCGCCGTGAGCCTTTCGATCCCCAGAGCAGTCCTGTTCGTGGCAGCGTTGGCCCCGGCGATGCCTGTCATCGCCGGGTTGGGTCGGCTGAGGGGCCTTCCGGCCCCCTGGCGTGGGTTTGTGGGCTTTCTCGCCCTGGCCTTGACGCTCAACATCTCCATGATGACCCTCGGGCTTCGAGGCATCCCTAACGCCGCCTTCGCGCACCTGACCCTGCCGATCTACTGCGGCGCCGGCTTGATCGTCCTCGGGGAGCTCGCCCGAGACCATCGATGGGCGCGGGGATTCCGAGGGGCTGCGCTGCTATATGTGGTCGCCTGGCTCGTGATCACGGTGGTGGCAGGAGTCACGAGGGACTATTCGCTGGTCGCAAAGCCCCTGATGCATCTGCTGATGACCGGCGGTGGCGCGGTCCTCATCGTGGTCCGCCTGGGCCAGCTCGCAACGAGACCGCTCCGCGACCCGGCCGTGATGGTCGGCCTGGGGGTCCTGCTCGTGCATGCCCCCACGGCGGTGCTCGATCCGGTGGCGGCCGTCGTGGCCCTCAGCGACCGAGACCTGGCGCGTACCCTGTACCGGGCCACTTCCGTCTTCAGTATTGTTGCCATGACCCCGTACACCCTGGCACTCCTGTGGATTCCACGCCGTCCCTCCTCGTCTGGGTCCTGACCCTCAGCGCGCTGTCCGTGAGCGCGCTGATCGTCGTAGTCGCTGCTGCGTTTCTGTGGCATCAGCGGCAGGCCGTTCGGCAGGCCCGGGCGTTCGGCCATCAGCTGCTCGGCGCCCAGGAAGCCGAACGGGGTCGGATCGCGCGCGAGCTGCACGACGACATCGTCCAGCGACTCTGGTCGGTGCGCCTCCAATCCCAGTCTGGTCGGGTCGAGACAGCCGACGCCACCCTCGAGACGGTACTCGCCGACCTGCGGTCGCTCGCGCATGACCTCCACCCTCCAGCGATTGACCAGATGAACCTCGCGGAAGCACTAAGGGATCTCGCCGGACGACAGCTCAGTGATGGGCAGTGGACTGTGTCAAGCGACGTGCCCCCGGAGAGCGGACTGGAGCGGGAGGTGGCCGTGGCCCTCTACCGGGTCGCACAGGAGGCGATCACCAATGTGGTGAAGCATGCCGCCTCGGCACATGTGGAGCTGGTCCTCCAAGTGTCGGCGCGGCAGGCGGAGCTCATCGTGCGGGATGACGGACCGGGGATCGCTGCCGCGGTCGATCGTCGACGCGCGTTCGGCCTCCGCGGCATGCACGAACGGGTCGAAATGCTTGGTGGTCGGCTGCGGATCGATAGCGCCGAAGAGGCGGGAACGACCGTGGTCGCGACGGTGCCACGGAGATGAGGTCACCGTCATCCCCCCGCGCCACGGTCTTGGTGGCGGATGACCACAAGGTCGTTGCCGAAGGGATCGCGGAGTGTCTCCGACCGTACTTCGATATCGTCGGTGTGGTTGATATCCTCGAGAATCTCGTGGGGACGATTGCGCGTACCCGCCCGCAGGTGGTCGTGTTGGATGTCACGTTTGGTGGAACCAGCTCTCTCCCCGTGATCAAGCACGCAGTCGACCGCGGACTGATCGCGCCCAGAATCATCGTCCTCACGGCGCACGAGTCCGCCGCGTTCGAACGGGCCGCATTCAATGCCGGTGCGGACGCGTTTCTACTCAAGGGAGTCGGGACGCAGCAGCTGCGCCTCGCGATCGAAGCGGCCCTGCAGGGCCGCCGGTTCGGATCGGCCCCTCCCAACCAGAAGCCTGCCGCCAAGCTCAGTCGGGCGTCGGTCCCGATTGATGGGGTCGTGCTCCGGCCGCGCCAGATCCGAGTGCTCCTGCTGATGCACGATGGCTACACTCGCGCGCAGGTCGCCGAGGAGATGGGACTCGGCAAGCGAGGCGTCGATTTCCACCTCGCTGAGGCCAGGAAGCAACTCGGCGTCCGCAAGCTCCATGTGCTCCTCAGGTGGGTGGCGGAGCAGCGGGTTGCGCTGGAGGAGGCGCTCCGGGGTGGGAGAGAGGGCGTGGGCGGGTGATCCTCGTCGCGCTCGCGCCGCAGAAGACGTGGACGAAGACAAACCTAGCAACAGTCACAGTTCCAGTTGTTCGGCACGTCTGCACTTTTGGAGAGACGCGCGGACGCTTCGCTGAGCCTCGCCACTCTTCAGCAAGGTAGGCGAGCTGGCGAGGCGATCGTAGCGTTGAAAGTCGCAGGTTTGTACGATCTTTACCTACCACGAAGGGCCATCGGCGTACCACGCTATCGATGGTAGTCCCTCGGGGCTCACACAGTTGATCGATCAGACACTCTATCTGGAGGACAAAGTGCGGAAACTCTTCGGGTTGGTCCTGACTGTAGCTGCGATGGCCGCTGGAGCCAGTGCATTCCCTGCCCAAGCAGAAGTCGTAACACAGACAGACTCGACTGTATGTCAGCAGACGGAATGCCCCAACCTCGGGGCTCAGGTCTGCGCTGTTGTTACGGTTCCAGTTCCGGAACCTGGCGAAGGAACTATCGCGTACAACTGCTACCAGCGCCTCATTCCGTAGTGGTGCGTTCGGTTGTGCTTGCGAACTCCAGCGCCACGCTCCAACTACCCGACCACGCTTCCCATCGGAGGTCCAATGTCTCGCAGGCTGCTGCTCTTGGGATCCATGCTGTTTGGGCTCGGAATCGTGTCGTTCGTTTCTCGGCCTGTTTCCGCCACAGCCGTTGAGTTCACGGATGAGGACACAGTGTGTTCGACCTTGACTTCATGTCCGAACCGTCAAACTCAGGTCTGCGCCGAGGTCCACCTCAATCCGGGCGGCGCTGGAGTTGTGTATACGTGCTACCAGCCAATTATCCCCTGACGCGCCGCATACTTGATGCCGGGCTCGCTTGAGGCGCCAGTGCCACGCGTGTGGTTGATTGCGGCACGCAGTTCACGTCTAGTCCGCGCCTTGTTTGCAGGATGCATGCTGGCGTGCTCGTCACCGCCTGCAGAAGTGTCCGACCAAACACGAATGCGTGACTCACCCCTTCTGGCTGGTACTGGAACCCAAGTTGTGGTCGTGTTCAATCCTGCCACTTGTACTATCACGGCTGACGGCTTCTCGGTTCTAAACCGATTGGTGCGAGAAGGCGGAGTGCGCGTTCAAGGTGTTAGCGTTCTCCCACTCGGGTCTGACTCCATCGTGCGCAGTATTCGATCGGGGTTCGGTATCGAGTTCGAGCTCGTGGAAGACGTTGGAGGTAGGTGGCTCAACGAGTCACGTCGGGCCGGGTGGTCCCAGCCAGTCGTCATTGTCCAAAAGCGTGGTAGAGTCCACGCGATTCTTATGGGAGATGCCATTGAGCGTCTCAGTGACCTCGTCCCGGTTCTATTCGGCACCCAGGGGGCTCCCGATGCCTTGGCGTCTCGCCCACTGTAGGTGCCTCTTTGTGGCAGCATGCGCTGGCATGCTACCCTTTGCCGGAGGTTTAGCTGGCCAAGCCCAACGTTCGATTCTTCCCTTCCCGGGCGGCGAGGTCACTAGGATTGGCGGGCCCGGGAATGATGTCTTGCTTGACCCGGGACTCGCAGCCTGCGGGTCCGGGGGATTCTTGGTGTTCGACTACGGAGACATGCGGCTCAAGGCGTTCAGCTCGACCGGGGTGCTCAGATGGCAGGTCGGACGATCGGGCGCTGGTCCGGGAGAGTACCGCAACCCTACCGAGCTGAGGGTTCGTGACGACGGACGAATCGTACTGCGCGACCCACCAAACGCCCGAATACTCGAATTGTCTCCTCTCGGAAGTCCGTTGCGCACGATCCCCGTCGTTAGTCAAAATCACCGGATGTTAGCTCTGTCCGGCCAGCGATTCATGCTCCTTGGTGGATCCCACACAGATTTCGCCATCATTGTCGATTCTGCCGGTGGCCTCCTGGCAACCACTCCACTCGGTGCTGAGCAGATGGATGTTCCGGTCGTAAGTCGTCAAGCCGTAGCTGGCCAGGCTTCCGATGGAGGTGCCGCGATTGCCTTTGTGTACAGCGGGAGCTTCGCGACCGTAACGCCGACCGGAGAAATGCAGTGGCACGAAGGCGTCGAAGCAATTCCCTTTCCGAAGGTGTTGACGCTCAAGGTGGGTGACAAGAAGCAGTACACTGCGGCGCGTGTCGATCCGAAGGCGCCGAGAGGAGCACGAAGTGTCGCGGTGGGTCCTCGTGCCGTCTATTTGCTTTTCGGTGGAGAGTCGGCAGATGCGGGTCGCCTGATCGACGAGTACGATCGTCAGACAGGTCGCTATACGCGTTCGTGGCGCGTACCAGAAGGGGTTGTCAGCATCTTGGTGTGCGGCTCGCAACTCTTGATGCAGTTCAACGATCCTCTCCCACATTTTCGGGTATTCCCTCTTCCAGCCCTGCGGTGACTGGTGGCAAGAGGGCAGTTAACCATCGTTGAAAGAGGGTGACTGGATCGTGTCCAAGCAAAGGCTCGAGGCAGTAGCGACAGTCGCGGTGGCGCTATGTGCACTAGTGATCACCGGTGTCGTGATTTTTGACCGCGTCCTCGCACACTCAGTTGCAGCGCCTGCGGCGCCTCTGGCCATGTCCATCCCAGATTGGCAGAGCTATGCAGCGCATGGGCAAAGGGCTGGTCGCCCGGATGCGCCGGTTACGATAGTGGAGTTCTCGGACTTCCAGTGTCCATTCTGCGCCGCGCTTCAACCGATCCTTGACAGCATCCGACAGCAGTACCCTGACGAAGTCGCGTTGGTGTTTCGGCACTTCCCTCTCAACCAGATCCACCCGGCGGCTCAGGCGGCCGCTGTGGCAAGTGAATGCGCGAGCGAGGCCGGTCGATTCTGGGAGTATCACGACCTGATGTTCAACGAGCCTGGCCAGATCGGCGCTATTCCTTTCGACGTTCTCGCGCTTAGTGCGGGAATCGTGGACACGGCGGAATTCAATCGATGCCGCGAAAGCGATGGAATTGCGGCGAGAATAGCAGAGGACGTTTCGGCCGGCGAGCGCCTCAGGATCCCTGGAACTCCCACTGTGCTGATCAACGACCAGCTCCTTCACGGGCCGTTAGACCTGCCTCGTCTGCAGCAGATCATCCGATCAATCCTGTCTGCGGAAACTCAATGATGAACTGCGCAAGACCTGATTCTGTGGTCAGGATCCATCTGCCCCTTCTCCTCTGCGTCAACACGCTCGCGTGTTCGGTCACCCAAGCACGTGCGGCGCCCGAACTGAGGGGCAGCGTAGTTGGTGCGCACGCCCTCATCGTTGATTCTGGGCCGCAGCCCAACGAGCGAGGTCAGCCTTGCGGCGTTCGGGTACGAGTTGGAGGCTCCGAGTACCTTCTCCAGCGTGCCGAGTACTCGCAAAACGAGACGGTCGCCGGGAACGTACGACGAATGTCGAACGTCCGGGCGACCGGTACCTATGCGCCACTTGATGCAGAAGCAGGGAGTGTCGTGAGAGGTCGATGGCTGGTGGTGAATTGCCTGTCGGGCGTCGTGCTCCGTGAGGTCACCGCCGAATCGCCGTAGTCGTGCCGCGCGGGGGACTCCCCGCCTCTTTCTCCATCCCGAATACTATTCAAGGAGGGTTCCAGTGTCCAAGCCGTTCTGGGGAGCTATGGCAGGATTTATGGTCTGCGCGACGACCGCGCTCTTGGCGCCTCCGCGTGCTGCTGCATCGGTGGGCGAACAGACCGACGAGGAAACAGTCTGTTCGTTCTGGACCGACTGCCCCAATCGCAGCACCCTACTCTGCGCGGAGGTTCACTTGACGGTCGGGGGGGCAGGGGTCGTATATCACTGCTACCAGCCGATCATTCCATAGCCCTCACTTGCTGGGAGTGCTCGGTTGGGTTGAATTGCCGGTAGTAGCTATCGGCGAATACACACAACTGAGGCCGCCCAGCGCCGCATGAGGTGCGTCAGCGTCGGCACTCTGCTCACACTCTGGTTGGTGCGAGCGGAGTTGCTGGCGTTGTGTGCTTGGCGCATTCTTGTTCGAACCTTTGGCGGGGACGAGGCTCGCCAAGCGGAACGCACGAGGTGGTATGGTCTCGATTCGAGACCTCCCAAGACAGGTCGCGCCGCTGAGTGTCCCCATCGGGTGCGGTGCCGGACCACACGAAGATTTACCCATGAACGCGGCCTCGGAGCCGCGCTCGGGACTTCGCGGTTTGTCCTAGGATCCTCTACGTCGTCACGACCGACGACGATGGCATCGAGCGGGTCAGTGTGCACCCATGGCCGACTCCCTGATCGGATCGAGTTCACCCGGCCAGGTAGGCCACGCCTCTCTTGCCTCTTCTCCAGCCGCAGCACCCGCCACCCCGATCCCGCCCGATTCCATCGCTTCTCGCTCGCCGCGAGGAGCAGGTTTCAATACTTTCCATTCGCACCTCGACCCACGAGCCGGACGGCGGCACGGCCGACACGTCTCGGGAGTGCGCGCGGACGGGTATCACGAATCACCTGATCGAGGAGGTACGCGTGCCACGCAGGGTCATTCCCCACGTTCCGAGGGACGCCAACATCGCTGGGCCTTCCACCGTCGCGCGCGCGGGGTGGGAGGAAGCCGCCGAGGGGCTGGCAGAGGCACAGGCGGGGATGCTCGACGAAGGGACCCCGACCCGATTCGACGGGGAGGAATGGGCCTGGTAGCAGCCCCGACCCTCACGAAGGTCCTCTCCGGACTCCAGGAGATGTTCGCGCCGTAGCCCCCGCTTCCCCTCCGCCCCGCCACGACGTACACTCTTCCACGGCGCGAAGGACGCCACCGGGTCCGCGGAAAGAGTCCAACTCCCCTTCACGCACGGTTCGCTCGCCCTCCCCACGCGACCTTTGTGCAGCCTGTCTGCGGACCCCGGGCCATGCATGGAGGTTCCATGTCCGCGCCACTCCCGTCCCGCCCCAACCTCGACCACCTGCGCCGCCAGGCCAAGGCGCTCCTCGCCGCCTGGAAAAGCGGCGATCACGAGGCGACCCAGGAGTTCATCACCCACCTCCCCGCCGCCAACGGCCTCTCGCTGGCCGCGGCGCGGCGAGCGACGTTCAAGCTCGCCGATGCGCAGTCGGTCGTCGCCCGCCGCAGCGGCTTCGCGAGCTGGAAGGCGCTCACCCGCCACGTCGAGGCGCTCCGCGACCTCGAGGGCGAATGGCGCTTCGATGCGCTCGAGGTCGATGGCCAGGAGATCCCCGCCGTCGCGATCGCCCGCTCCCGCATGCTCTTTGACGGCGACCGCTTCCGGATGGAGTCGCCGGAGGGGAACTACGACGGCACCTTCGTGATCGACACGACCACGACACCGATGCGGCTCGACATCACCTTCGTCGAGGGCCCCGAGGCCGGCAACACCGCCGCCGCCATCTGGACCCGCGACGGCGACGCCCTGGTCATCTGCCTCGGCCTCGTCGGCTCGACCCGCCCGACGGCGTTCGTCACCAGTCCCGGCAGCGGCCACGCACTCGAACGGCTCACCCGCGTCTCCGCGGCGCGCCCGGAGCACGTCGACGGTGGCACGGCGCCACCGCCCCGCCCACAGGTCGACGCGCCGCCGGCCGACCCGAGCCGCTTCGACGGCCCGATCACCCCGATGCTCCAGCGCCTCGAGGGCGAATGGGCGGCGGTGCGCCTGGTCACGCGGGGCGAGCCGGTGCGTGAGGAGTGGCTGCCGTACGGCTCGCGCGTCGGAAAGGGGAACACGGTGAAGGTCACCTTCGGCGGCCAGGTGATGCTGCATGCGAAGATCGCCCTCGACGAGACAACCACGCCGGTGGCGGTCGACTACCTGCACCTCGCCGGCGCGCAGAAGGGGAACGTCTCGCTGGGCGTGATGGCGTGGGACGGCGAGGAGGTGACGTTCCTGATGGCACCGCCGGGGGAGCCCCGGCCCACGGCGGTCGCGGAACCGACCGCGCGGCAGACCTTTAGCCGCTGGCGGCGGAAGGGGTGAGTCGGGGCCGAGCGTCGGCTGCGGGGTAGATTTGCTGGAGCGCCTCGATACACTGCCATGGCAAGGAGCGCACCCCGTGGCACGACGCTTCGCTTCCCGGGTCGACGGCTGGCTCGTCGGCGTGGTCTTCGGATCGCTCTTCGTTGGCGGGATGGCCATCGTGGTCGCCGCCTCCGTCGGGGAGGGGATTCCTCCGCTGGAACTGGGCCTCGCGCTCCTCGTCCTGATCGGCACCGGTGCCGCGATGGTGTGGATGATGCGCACCACGCACTACGCGATCGAGGGGGACCAGCTCGCCGTGCGCGGCGGGCCGTGGCGGCTCCGGATCGCCGTCGCCGACATCACCCGCGTCGCGCCGAGCCGGAGCTTGCTGTCCTCGCCGGCGTGGTCGCTCGATCGGCTGGAGATCCGCTACGGGGCCAACCGGAGCGTCCTGATCTCCCCCGACGATCGCGATGGCTTCCTCCGCGCCCTGCGCGACGCGGGGGTGCCGGCGAAGGTCATCAGCTCCGGCTGAGGTCGTGGGGGTGGTGCGGGAGGACGAGCCCTGTCGCCCCGGGCGGGGTTCCTGCGCATCTCCCGGGAGCCCCCACCCCGCCACCGGAGCCGCTGACCCATGACGACCTCGCCCGCCCCCGCCACTCGCCTCCTCCACTGGGCCGCCCGCCTTGGCGGTCTCGCCGCCATCATGCCGCTGATGCTGATCGTCGTCGGCGAGTCGGGGACCGGCCCCGACGGCGCCCGCGAATGGCTCTACCTCGCGCTCTTCCCGTTCGGATTCTCCGCCGGATACCTCCTGGGCTGGCTCCGACCGCTGACGGGGGGCGTGCTGAGCCTGGCGTGCATGGCGGCGTCGCTGGCGCTGATCGGCCGCGGCGTCGACGCGCAGGCCTACCTCGTCTGGGGCGTCCTCTGCATCCCGGCGGTGTTGTTCGTCGCCACCGGCATGCTGCAGCGACGCGCGGCCCACGCCTGAACCGGGGGGGGCTAGCTTTCGGGAGACGCGCTTCTCGCTTCTCGCTTCTCTCTTCTCTCTTCTCTCTTCTCTCTTTCAGAGTTCCATGCTCGCTCTCCTCCTCCTCGCCGCCCTCCAGTCCCCGACGCCCGACTACCCGTCGCGGGTCGAGATCCGCCGCACCGCGCACGGAGTCCCCCACATCCTCGCGGAGGACATGGGGGCGATGGGCTACGGCCTCGCCTGGGCCCAGCTCGAGGATCACGGACCGATGGTGGTGCTCAACCTCGTCCGCGCACGCGGGGAGCTGTCGCGGCTCTTCGGCCCCGACTCGCTGGAGAGCGACTACACCCACGTCGAGACGCACGCGCTCGCGGTCGCGACCTACTCGAAGCTGAGTGCCGACCTGCGGCGGGTGCAGGAGGGATGGGCCGCGGCGGTGAACCGCTGGGTCGAGACCCACCCCGCGGTCTATGCCCGCTACGACCTGCCGACCTTCACGCCGCACGACGTCGCGGCGCTCTGGGTCGATGAGCAGGTGGAGCCGGCCGTCCGCCGCTTCCAGCGCGCGCAGGCCCGCCGCCGCTCGGCGATGGAACCGGTCAACCGCGACAACATCGGCTCCAATGCGTGGGCGTTCGGCCCCGGTCGCACCACGACGGGCAACCCGATCCTGCTCCGCAACCCGCACATCGGCTGGCGCGGCGACTGGTACAGCACCTACTACGAGGCGCAGATCACGGTGCCCGGTGTCGTCAACTTCTACGGCGACTTCCGGGTCGGCTTCCCCTTCTACTTCAACGGCGGCTTCAACGAGGCCCTCGGCTGGGCGACCACGAACAACGGCCCCGACCTCGAGGAGGTGTACGCGCTGCGACTCGATCCCGCGCGCGCCGATCACGTCCTCTTCGATGGCGGCTCGGTCCCGCTGGAGCGTAAGGTCCTCTCGGTGCGCGTCAAGCGCGGCGCCCGGGTGGTCACCGAGCAGCGGACGGTGTGGCGCACGGCGCTCGGACCGGTGATCGACCGGACCGACACGGAGGTGCACGTCCTCAAGTCGCCGGGCTGGGAAGAGTATCGCAAGGCAGAGCAGTTCCTCGCGATGATGAAGGCCCGCAACCTCGCGGAGTGGACGGCGGCGATGGCGATGCGCGCCCACACCGAGTCGAACCTGACCTACGCCGATCGCGACGGGAACATCTTCTACATCTGGAACGCCGCGCTGCCCCGGCGGCCGCATGCGCCCCTCGGCGAGGCGGCGGCCGTCCCGGCCGCGACCACCGACGATGTCTGGACCACGCTCTATCCGCTCGACGCGCTGCCGCAGCTGCTCAACCCGCCGACCGGCTACCTGCAGAACGAGAACGACCCGTTCCACTTCACCAACGTCGAGAGCCCGATCGACTCGGCGCAGTTCCCGCCGCCCGACTTCCCCGCGCCCGAGATGCGGCTCCGCTCGCAGCTCGGCGTCGCGCTCGTCACCAGCCAGGACATGGTCTCGGTCGATGACGTGATCCGACTCAAGCACTCGACCCGGATGCTCGCCGCGGAGCGGATGGTGGATGACCTGGTGGCGGCGGCGCGGGCGACGAACCCGACCGGCGACCTGGCCCAGGCGGTCGAGGTCCTCGCGGGGTGGGACAAGACGGCGAGTCCGGACGCGCGGGGCGCGGTGCTGTTCACGGAGTGGTTCGATCGCTACTACCGCGAGAGCGGCAGCAGCACCGCCGAGCGGGAGGCGCGGGCGTGGGCGACGCCGTGGAGCTCCGCCGACCCGGTGGGGACGCCGTACGGCCTGGGCGATCCGGCGCGTGCGGTGCGCACCCTCGCCGCCGCCGCGGCGGCCGTGCGGAAGGACCACGGCCGGCTCGATCCGGCCTGGGGCGACCTCGTCCGGGTGATTCGCGGCGACGTCGATGTCCCGGTCGGTGGCTGCGCGGGGATGTACGGCTGCTTCCGGGTGCTCTCGCTTCGCCCGACCGGCGACGGCCGTTACCAGAATGCCGGCGGCGACGGCTGGGTGCTGGTGGTCGAGTTCACCAAGGACGGTCCGCAGGCGCGGTCGGTCCTGGCCTACGGCGAGAGCAGCATCGCCACGAGCCCTTGGTACAGTGACCAGGCGGCGATGTACGCCCGCGGGGAGCTCAAGCCGGTGGCGTTCAGCGAGGCGGAGATCGCGGCGCAGCTGGTGCGGGCGTATAGGCCGGACTAGAAGTGAGAAGTGAGTCCTGAGTCGTGAGGCGGGAAGCAGGACCCTCATCCCGAGCGAAGGCGGCGTAGCTCGCGTCAGCTCCTCATCCTGAGCGAAGGCCGCGCAGCGGCCGAAGTCGAAGGATCTGCCGTTCCGCGGCGAGAAGCAGATCCCTCGACTGCGCGGCCCTGCGGGCCGCTCCGCTCGGGATGAGGGTCGACCCGACGATTCGGGCGACGGGGCCGCCCTGCTCGTGATCAGGACCGATCCAGTGGAGATACTCATGAATCGACAGGCGTACGGTGCACTCCTCACCCTCCTCCTCGCCTGCGCCGGCGACGCCGAGCCGGCGGCGGATCCCGCCGCCCTCGCCGCGGCCCGCGCCGACTCGCTCGCCCGCGTTGCCGCCGCGGCGGCTCCGGCGCTCCGCGACTCGGCCCAGGCGACCCTCGCCGCGCTGCTCGACACCCCCGCCAGCGCGACCTTCGACTCGGTCGTCGTGATCCAGCCGCCGATGGACGGCGATCGGCTCCCCGGGATGGTCGTCTGCGGCCGGATCGGCGGGCGGCCCGGGATCGGCGGCAGCCGGACGCCGGTGCGGTTCATCTACCAGAACCGCTGGACCGTCTTCGTCGAGGAGGCCGCCAACCGCGCCAAGTTTGGCGAGCTGTGGGACGCGAGCTGCGGCGAGGGGAGCGGGACCGTGGTGCGGGTTCCGCCAGCGGCCACCTTCGATGATGACCCGGGGAGATAAGGCGATGCCCACCGATGTCGCCGCCTATCACGCGGCGCTTGCCCCTGCCGACCGCGCCATCTGCGAACTGCTCGCGGCGGAGATCACCCGCCACCTGCCCGAGGCGGAGAACAAGGTCTGGCACGGCCATCCGGTCTGGTTCCTCGACGGCAACCCGATCGTCGGCTACAGCAAGCTCAAGGACGGGGTCCGGCTGATGTTCTGGAGTGGCCAGACGTTCGACGAGCCCGGCCTCGCGGATCGTGGCGGCAAGTTCAAGGACGCCTCGGTCACCTACACCGACGCGACACAGGTCAAGAAGGGTGACCTCACGCGCTGGTGCGCCAAGGGGCGCGAGATCCAGTGGGACTACAAGAACATCGTGAAGCGGAAGGGGAAGCTCGAGCGGCTGCGGTGAGGCTCCATCGGCGCGCCACCAACGACCTTCTCACCGCGCCGTCCCTGACGTACGTTTAGCGGGTTCCCCCTCCTCTCGCCCCGCACCACGGCCTGCCCATGCTTCCGTTCCTCCCCAGACGCGACGAATACGACGTCGTCATCGTTGGCTCCGGCGCCGGCGGCGGCATGGCCGCCTACGAGCTCACCAAGGCGGGCGCGAGCGTCTGTCTCCTCGAGGCCGGGATTCCGTGGGACAACACCCGCGACTCGAGCATGCTGGTCTGGCCGTGGGAGACCGATCGCCGCGGCGGCAGCACCAAGGAGCGGCCGTTCGGCGAGCACGACGCCTGCATCGGCGGCTGGAACATCGAGGGCGAGCCGTTCACGACCGCGCCGGGGACCCGTTTCAACTGGTGGCGCGCCCGGATGGTCGGCGGCCGCACCAATCACTGGGGCCGCATCTCGCTCCGGTTCGGCCCCGACGATTTCCAGCGCAAGTCGATCGACGGCCTCGGCGACAACTGGCCGATCACCTATGACGAGATCAAGCCCTGGTACGACGAGGTCGATCGGCTGATCGGGATCTTCGGCAGCAACGAGGGGCTCCACAACCATCCCGACGGGATCTTCCTTCCGCCGCCGACGCCGCGCTGCTGGGAGCACGTGGTCAAGCGCGCCGCCGACCGGCAGGGCGTCACCTGCATCCCGTCGCGCCTCTCGATCATCACCCGGCCCCACAACGGCCGCCCCGGGTGCCACTACTGCGGCCAGTGCAATCGCGGCTGCGCGGTCAACGCCAACTTCTCCTCGACCAACGTGCTGATCGCGCCCGCGCTCCGGACCGGCAAGTTGACGCTGGTGACCGGGGCGATGGCGCGCGAGGTCACCACCGGGACCGACGGCCTCGCGAAGAGCGTCGTGTACATCGACACCGCCACCGGCGAGGAGCGCGAGGTGAGCGGCCGGGTGATCGTCCTCGCGGCGAGCGCCTGCGAGTCCGCCCGGATCCTCCTCAACTCGTCGTCATCGCGGCACCCCGACGGGCTTGCCAACTCCAGCGGCGTCGTCGGCAAGTACCTCACCGACACCACCGGCACCGATGTCGGTGGGTTCATCCCCGCGCTGGTCGACCAGCCGCGCCACAACTGCGACGGCGTGGGCGGCGCCCACCTCTACATGCCGTGGTGGCTCGACAACACGAAGCTCGACTTCCCGCGCGGCTACCACATCGAGATCTGGGGCGGGATGGGGATGCCCGGCGCCGGGTTCATGGGCGGGATCCAGAACTACGGCCAGGGCGGCGGCTACGGCGCGGCGCTCAAGGAGCAGTACCGCCACTACTACGGCACCACGATCGGCTTCTCGGGCCGCGGCGAGATGATCCCCAACGAGAAGTCCTACTGCGAGCTCGACCCGAAGACGGTCGATCGCTACGGGATCCCGGTGCTCCGCTTCCACTGGGAGTGGACCGACCATGAGTACCTGCAGGTGAAGCACATGCAGGAGACCTTCCGCTCGCTCCTCGCCGAGATGGGGGCGGAAGTGCGCTCGACGATGCCGACGAAGGAGCAGGGCTACGGGATCGCCACCGGCGGCGCCATCATCCACGAGCTCGGTTGCGTCCGGATGGGGAACGACCCGAAGACGTCCGCGCTCAACGCCAACTGCGCCGCGTGGGACTGCAAGAACCTCTTCGTCGCCGACGGCGGGCCGTTCGTCTCCCAGGCCGACAAGAATCCGACCTGGACGATCCTGGCGCTGTCGATGCGGACCTCCCGGCACATCGTCGCCGAACGAAAGGCAGGCCGACTGTGAGCGAGACTCCCCAGGGCGGGCTGACCCGCCGCGAGCTGGTCGCCGCGATGGCCGCGATCAGTGCCGGGGCGGCGCTCCGGCCGACCCCCGGGCAGGCCCAGGAGGCGCTGCGGCGCTCGACCGCTGCCCGCGCCGCGGGCGCCTACGCTCCCAAGGTGTACACCGCCCACGAGTGGAACACGGTGCGGACGCTGGTCGATTACATCATCCCCAAGGATGAGCGGTCCGGGTCGGCCACCGACGCCGGGGTGCCCGAGTACATGGACACCCTGCTCGACCTCGAGCCCGGGATGCGCACCGCCCACCGCGGCGGCCTCGGTTGGCTCGACCACGAGTGCCGCGAGCGCTTCGGCGGGCCGTTCGCCGACTGCACCGACGCCCAGCGGCGCCAGATGCTCGACGATATCGCCTGGCCCGACCGCGCCCCGGAGGCGTACTCCCACGGGGTGCAGTGGTTCAACTCCTTCCGCGACCTCACCGCGAGCGGCTTCTGGACGTCCGAGATCGGCGTGGCCGACATCGGGTACCAGGGGAACACGCCGGTGCTGGCCTGGAACGGCTGCCCGGCCGACAACCTGAAGCGGCTGGGGTTCTGACGGCGATGGTGCCCTGCACCAGCACCGTCATCGCGAGGCCCGCAGGGCCGAAGCGATCCGGTGCCGCTCGCGCGGCGCCCCGCCACCGTTCCGCCCCAGGCCGCGAGATTGCTTCGGCCCTGCGGGCCTCGCAATGACGGGTGCCCGCACACGGGGCCCCGCAATGGCGGTCCGTCCATCCACCTCTACTGACTGAGCCATGACCACTCGTCCCTCCCGCCTCGGCGTCGGCTTCATCGGATCCGGCTTCAACACCCGGTTCCACATCCAATCCTGGCAGAACGTCCGCGAGGGTGATGTCCTCGGCGTCTGGAGCCCCAACAGTGCCAATGCCGCCAGCGCGGCAAAGCTCTCGCGCGACCTCGGCACCGGCCAGGCGAGGGCGTACAAGAGCATCACCGAGATGGTCGCCGACCCGGCGATCCACGCGATCTGGCTCTGCGGCCCGAACCACGCCCGGATCGAGAACGTCGAGGAGATCTGCGACGCGATCCGCTCGGGGAAGGGCGAACTGATCGGGATCGCCTGCGAGAAGCCACTGGCGCGCACCGTCGCCGAGGCGAAGCAGGTCCAGAAGATGGTCGAGGCGGTGGGACTCCAGACCGGGTACCTGGAGAACCAGCTCTTCTCGCCGGGTATCGTCCGCGGGCGCGAGCTGATCTGGGCCCGCGGGGCGAAGACCACCGGACGGCCGTTCCTGGCCCGCGCGGCGGAGGAGCACTCCGGGCCGCACGCCGCCTGGTTCTGGCAGGGCGACAAGCAGGGTGGCGGGGTCCTGAACGACATGATGTGCCACTCGATCGAGGTGGTGCGCTTCCTCCTGACCGAGCCAGGGAAGCCGCGCAGCTCGCTCACCCCCGTCTCGATCAACGGGCGGATCGCCTCGCTCAAGTGGAGCCGGCCGAAGTACGCCAAGGAACTGAAGGCCCGCTACGGCAAGGGGGTCGACTACCGGAAGCACCCGAGCGAGGACTTCGCGTCGGTGACCGTCACCTACCGCACCCCCGAGGGGCTTGAGGTGATCGGCGAGGCGAGCACCTCCTGGAGCTTCGTCGGCGCCGGCCTGCGGCTCTCGGGCGAGCTGCTCGGGCCCGAGTACTCGATGAACTGGAACACCCTCAACTCGGAGCTCAACTGCTTCTTCTCCCGCGAGGTGCAGGGCGAGGCGGGCGAGGACCTGGTCGAGAAGCAGAACGCCGAGATGGGACTGATGCCGGTCGTCCCGGACGAGGCCTCGACCTACGGCTACGCGGCGGAGAACCGCCACTTCTGCCGGGTCTTCCTCGGCCGCGAGAAGCCGCTGCTCACCTTCGACGACGGCGTCGACGTGATGCGGATGCTGATGGGGGCGTACATGAGTGCCGAGCAGGCGAAGACGCTGGCGATGCCGCCGCGGGGGCTCGACCGGTTCGTGCCGGCCGTCGCGCAGCAGACCTGGCAGGGGGCGCAACGTGGCTCGTGACATCGTCCGCGGCCAGATCGCGGAGCTCCCGCATGAGATGACGACGACCGGCTTCGAGCTCGCCGGGTATCGCATCGTGCAACACCTTGGCGTGGTGCGCGGCGTCGTCGTGCGGTCGCGGAACATCTTCGGCACCATGCTCGGCGGGCTGCAGACGATCGCCGGCGGGAACATCGGCGCGTTCACCTCGCTGGCGGAGCGCGCCCGGCAGCAGGCGTTCAACACCATGCTGCATCACGCGCACGAGTGCGGCGCGAACGCGGTGATCGGGGTGCGCTACGACGCCAACGAGATCATGTCGTCGGTCACCGAGGTGCTCTGCTACGGCACGGCGGTGTACGTCGAGGCCGACGAGTAGCGCTGTCGGCGGCCGTTGGGCACGATTGTTGTAACGAAATGGCGGCCGGCGACCCCATCCGTCTCCTCGGGAGGCTCCAACGGGTGGGATGCCGCTAGGAGGAGACGTGAGTCCTGAGTCCTGAGACGTGAGGGGGCGGAGCCATCCATCAGGTTCCGCCCCCTCGCTGCACACGGGGCGACAGGCTCCCCTCACTCCTCACCTCCCACTCCTCACTCCTCTTCCATGTCCGACCTCTTCTTCTACCGGATCCTCCACCTGGTCTGCGGGATGCTGTGGGTGGGCATGGCCTTCTTCCTGGCGGTGTTCCTCTTCCCGGCGCTCCAGAAGGCGGGTCCGCCAGGCAGTGGCGCCGTGATGCGGGCGCTGGTCGAGCGGAAGCTGATGGTGACGCTGCCCATCGTCGCATTCATCACGATCGTCACCGGCTTCCTGCTGGCGCTCCGGATCGGCGGCGGCGACCTCGCCGCCTTCGCGCGGACAACCCCGGGTCGGGTCTACACCATGTCGGGCGGGTTGTCGGTGGTCGCCTTCCTGATCGGGATGACCGTCACGCGGCCGACCGGGATCGCGTCGGGTCGGATCGCGGCGCAGCTCGCCGCGATGCCCGACGGCCCCGAGAAGGGTGCCCTCGCCCAGCGCCTCGCGCTCCTGCAGCGGCGGAACAACATGGGTGGCCGGATCATCCTCTTCCTGGTGATCCTGACCTCGATCGGGATGGCGGTGGCCCGGTATGCGACGGCGTAGACGTGAGGCGTGAGTCCTGAGTCCTGAGAAGTGAGGGGTGACACGCGCCCCATTCCCTCACTTCTCAGGACTCAGGACTCACTTCTCGTCAGGCAATCTCGTAATTCAGCATCATCCCGCCATCCTCGTGCACCAGGTTGTGGCAGTGCAGGAGGTAGCGCCCCCGGTGGGCGTCGAACCGGGCGATCACGTCGACGGTCTCGTCGGGGTGGACCAGCACGGTGTCCTTCCAGCCGCCTTCCCAGGGGAAGAGGCGGCCGCGGCCGCCCTCGCGCCGGAGCACCTGGAACTGGATCTCGTGGACGTGCACCGGGTGCGGGAATGGCCCCGGGTTGACGAAGCGCCAGATCTCGGTGCTGCCGAACGGCACGGTGACATCCACCCGATCCATGTCGAACATCTGGCCGTTGATGCTGTGCTGCATCATCATCGAGTCGAAACGGAAGGTGCGGGTGGTGTGCGCGGTCGCGGGGTCGAGGCGTTCGATCGCGGGGAACGGGCGGCGCTGCCACGGGCGGCTGCGCACCGCGCGCGCCACGACGAATTCCAGCAGGTCCAGTGCCTCGCCCTGGGCGATGCCGCCCGCCATCATCCGCCCCATCCCGCGGCCCATGCCGCCCATCCCGCCGCCGCCCCCGGCCGGCGAGTCGAAGGCGAGCGAACGGAGCATCACCCGCGTCCCGACCGCGAGATCGGAGAAGTCGACCAGCAGGTCGACCCGCTCCCCCGTGCCGAGGTCGATGGTGTCGACCGACACCGGCTCGGGGAGGAGCCCGCCGTCGGTCCCGATCAGCAGCATCGGGGCACCGTTCGACAGGGCGAGGCGGAGGATCCGTGACGGGGTGCCGTTGACGAGCCGCACCCGGTGGAGGGCGGTGTCCACCTCGACCGTCGGGTCGGGCGCGCCGTTGCCGTAGATCGTCTCGCCGAACCACCCCTCCATCCGCTCGTGCATCGCCGGGGCGTAGTCGAAGCCGCCGTCGGCGCCGAGTCGGCGTTCCTGCACGATCACCCCGATCTCGCGCGCGCCGGAGGGGAGCGCGAGGGCGTCCTCCTCGTCGTCGCCGATCAGCAGCAGCCCGGCCACGCCGCGCGTCACCTGGGCGCCGGTCCGCATGTGCGGGTGGGCGTGGTACCAGTAAGTGCCGGCCCGGTTGCGGACGGGGAAGCGGTAGCCGAGTCGCTGGCCGGGGCCGATCGCCATCCGGGGCCCGCCGTCCATCGCCTCGGGCACGCTGAGGCCGTGCCAGTGCAGCACCGTCGGCTCGGCGAGTTCGTTCGCGAGGTCGAGGCGCATGGTGTCGCCGGTCCGCACCCGGAGCGTCGGGGCGACCACGCCGTGGGCCCCGGTGCTGACCGTCCAGACCTCCCCCGCGACCGAGGGGGCCACGTCGACCCGGGCCGCGCGGGCGGTCAGGGTGACCCCATCGGGTCGTAGGGTTTCGGGGGTCGGGAGTGGGGTCCGCTCGAGGCGGCGCGAGGGGAGCGTGAAGCGGGGGGCGAGGGCGAGGGGCGCGAGGAGCGCCGCGAAGTGGCGACGGTGCATGCGGAAATGTAGGCGGGAAGTGAGTTGTGAGTCCTGAGATGTGAGGGGGTGACAGGACCCCCTCAGGACTCAGGACTCACTTCTCACCCCTCGTGCTGCCGCCGCCCGGATCGCCCCGATCCGCGCCGGATCGGTCACGTAGCGTGCGAGCTCATTCTCGGGGAGGGCGCGGCGGAACGGGACGGTGGGCCGATCCCAGCCGGCCTCCTCGATCCGCAGCGTCGCGGCGCGGACGTGGATCTCGCGCACGCCGGTCTCCCGCACCAGCGCCTCGACGTGGTCCTCCCGGATCCCCCCGCCGGCCATGATCACCATCGTCGGGCCAGCCAGCCGCACGAGGTCGGCGATCACGTGGCGGCCCTCCCACGCGGTCTCGCGCTGTCCCGAGGTGAGCACCCGACCGACGCCGAGCCGGAGCAGGGTGTCGATCGCCCGGAGCGGGTCGGCGCAGAGGTCGAAGGCGCGGTGGAAGGTGACGTCGAGCCCGAGGTCCGTCGGGACGATCTCGTGCATCGCGTCGACGTCGATCTCGCCGAACTCGGTCAGCGCGCCGACGACGACCCCGCGCGCGCCGAGCGCGTGGGCGTGGGCCACGTCGCGCGCCATGATCCGCCGTTCCTCGCGGCTGTAGCAGAATCCGCCACCGCGGGGCCGGATGATCGGGTACACCGGGATGTCGAAGGTGTCGAGCAGGTAGCCCAGAACGCCGTGCGAGGGCGTGGTCCCGCCGTCGCCGAGGTTGTCGCACAACTCGAGGCGCCCCGCCCCGCCGGCGATCGCGGCGTGGGCGGAGGCGATGTCATCGATGCAGGCCTCGAGGAGCACCCGGCTAGAGACTCCAGCCGGTGCGGTACGTCGGGTTGACCCACTCCTCCGGCACGTGCGTCCGGAGCGTGCCGTCGGGCGCGAGGTCGATCGCCTTGCCCGCCCGGACGGCGACGCAGCCGTAGAGCACCATCTCGGTGAGCGGCCCCGAGTGTCCGGGGAAGTTGCTCATCGGGTCCGGGCCCTTGCCGGTGATCGCGTTGATCCACTCGGCGTACACGCCGGGCGACCGGGCGTAGGTCGGCTTGGGCGGCGACTTGGTGAACTGCTCGTGGCGCTTCGCGTTGAGGATGCGGCACGAATCGCCGTAGGCGTCGGCGATCATCGCGCCCTCGGTGCCGACCCACATCTGGCCACCGACCTCGCCGACCGGCCAGTCGTCGTACTCCCCCAGCTCGGCGGGCTTCGCCGGCCAGAGCGAGCCGTCGCGCCAGACCACCTTCACGGCGGGGCGCTGGCCGCGGGCGGGGAACTCGTACTCGATGCGCGACTGCTTCGGGGCGGTCTCCTCGTAGATCTGCGAGCTCTCCGGGGTGATCCGGGTCGGGTTGCGCAGGTCGAAGGTCCAGAACGCCGCGTCCATGGCGTGGCAGGCGATGTCACCGAGGGCCCCGGTGCCGTAGTCCCACCAGCCGCGCCAGCGGAACGGTGCGTACGCCGGGTTGTACGGCCGCTCGGGCGCCGGGCCGAGCCAGAGGTCCCAGTCGAAGGTGGGGAGCGGGTTGTGCGCCTCGGTCGGGCGATCGAGTCCCTGGGGCCAGATCGGCCGGTTGCTCCAGTAGTGGATCTCCCGGATCTCGCCGATCGCGCCGGCCTCGTACCACTCGCGGATGATCCGGGTCCCCTCGCCGGCGTGGCCCTGGTTCCCCATCTGGGTTGCGACCCCGGCCTGCCGCGCGGCGTCCATCACGACCCGGACCTCGCCGAGGGTGCGGGTGAGCGGCTTCTGGCAGAAGACCGCCTTGCCGGCGCGGAGCGCCATCAGCGTCGCGGGCGTGTGCGAGTGGTCCGGGGTCGACACGCTCACCGCGTCGATCTGGTCACCCATCTCGGCGAACATCTCGCGGTAGTCCTTGTAGCGCTTCGCGTCGGGGAAGCGGCCGAACGAGCGCCGGCCCGAGCGCCAGTCGACGTCGCAGAGCGCGGCGACCGAGGCGCCGGCCTTCGCGATCCCCTGCACGTCGCTGTCGCCCTTGCCGCCGATGCCGATCGCGGCGTAGCGCACCATGTCACTCGGCGCGGTGAACCCGCGACCCAGCACGTGGCGCGGGACGATGTGGAACGCGGCCCCGACGGCGGCGGCCGACTTCACGAACTGGCGACGGTTGGACATGACGGCTCCTGACGAGAAGCGAGAGGCGAGAAGCGAGAAGAGAGAAGCGAGAAGACGTTCTGGTGAACTCCCTCATCCTGAGCGGAGCGCCCGAAGGGCGCGCAGTCGAAGGATCTGCTGTTGCACCGGGGCAACCAGCGGATCCCTCGACTCCAGCGGCTACGCCGCCTCCGCTAGGGATGAGGGCATGGCCCCGAGGCCAGGCCTCGGGCCCGCCCCCTTCGGCCGGAACAACAGCGCGAACAGCACGAAGATCACCAGCGCCCCGATGGCCGGGATCCGCCAGATCGCGGTCCAGTCGTGGGTCCCGTCCGCCAGCAGGTGCGCGTCGACGATCCGGCCGCTCGCCCACGAGCCGACGAAGTTGCCGACGCCGAGGGTGACCAGCGCGATGAATCCCTGTGCCGCGGCGCGGATCTTCGGGCCCGCCTGCTGGTCGACGTAGATCTGCCCGCTCACGAAGAAGAAGTCGTAGCAGACCCCGTGCAGCAGCAGGCCGAGGTAGATGAGCCAGATCCCGTCGCCGGCGTTGCCGGCGCCGAAGGCGAAGTACCGGGCGGCCCAGGCGAGCATCGCGACGAGCAGGATCGTCTTGATGCCGAACTTCCGCAGCAGCACCCCGATGAAGAGCATGAAGAACACCTCGCTCATCTGCCCCATCGTCATCTTCCCGGCGGCGCCCTGCACCCCGATCTCGTTGAGGAACGGGTTGGCGAAGGCGTAGTAGAACTGCAGCGGGATGCAGAGCAGGAACGAGCCGAGGATGAAGACCGCGAACGACGGCTCCTTGAGCAGTGCGAGGGCGTCGAGCCCGAGGGCGTCGCGAGCGGCGAACGCCTGGCCGCGGGCCGGCGGCGGGGTGTGGGGGAGCGTGAAGCTGTAGAGTCCCATCACCAGCGAGGCGCCGGCGGCAAGTTGCAGCGGCACCGCGCTCGCCTCGACGATCCCGGTCCAGGTGATGGTGAGCCCCACCGCGATCCAGCCGATGGTGCCCAGCACCCGCACCGCGCCGAACTCGCCGGTCGGGTCCTTGAGCGTGCTCATCGAGATGCTGTTGGTGAGGGCCAGCGTCGGCATGTAGCAGAGCGAGTAGGCCAGCATCCCGACGTACATCTGGTCGAACGTGGTCAGCGTCGAGACGTACCAGAGCAGGGCGGCCCCGGCGAGGTGGAGCAGCGCGATGATCTTCTCGGTCGGGAAGAACCGGTCGGCGATCATCCCGACGAAGAACGGCGAGATGATCGCGGCGATCGCGGTCGTGCCGTAGATCAGCCCGATCTGGGCGCCCTCGAACTGCAGCGTCTGGCCGAGGTAGGTGCCGAGGGTGACGGCCCAGCTGCCCCAGATGAAGTACTGCAGGAACATCATGACCTGCAGCCGCAGCCGAGCGCTCATCAGCGTCCCCGGATCTTGATGTTGCGGTACCAGACGCTGTCGCTGTGCGACTGGAGACCGATGTAGCCCCGGCGCGTGCGGCCGAAGGTGATCCAATCCTTGAACTTGCTGTTCGCGATGCGGGCCTTCGTCTCGTCGCTGTCGAAGTCGACGTCGTGCAGCATCGTGCCGTTGAGCCACACCTTCACCCGACCGCGGTTGGTCTCGATGAAGAGCCGGTTCCATTCCCCGGCCGGCTTCGCGGCGCTCCGCGGGGCCGGGTAGAGGTCGTAGATCGCGCCGGCGAGGTGGAGCGAGTCGAGCGTCGGGTAGCCGGGGTTGTCGAGCACCTGGATCTCGGGCGCGTTCTGGTACGCCGCCTCGGATGCCTCGTGGGCCCAGAAGAGGACGCCGCTGTTGCCCCGGGGGCCGACCTTCCACTCCAGCTCCAGCTCGAACGTGTCGAACTGGCGATCGGTCATCAGGTCGGGGCCGGTGCCGTCGCCCACCAGCACGCCGTCGATCGCGTACCAGCCGCGGACCCGGCCGGCCTCGTTGTAGACATGCCAGCCGGCGGTGGTCACCCCGTCGAACAGCAGCCGCCAGCCGGTGCGGCTCTCCTCCGGCGACAGGGTGTTCGGCGGCAGCGTGGCCGGGTCGACCTGGGGGGTGTTGCCGGCACAGGCCGCTGAGAGGAGCAGGGCACCGATGACGGCGACGCGGCGTGGCGCGCGTCGGGACATGACACTTCCTCGGTCGAGTTGGCGTGGCGGGAACCCGGGAAGGGTAGGCCCGGATGGCCGGGAGAGGAAGGGCGAACTCGCCGCGCCGCCGCGGGCGACCCCTCGGCAGGGCGTATCTTCAGGGATGCGCATCGCCTCGCTGCATCGCTACCCGATCAAGGGGTGTCGGGGGGAGGATCTCGACGCCGCAGTCCTCGACCGCCTCGGTGTCGAGGGGGACCGTCGCCTGATGCTCGTCGACGCCGAGGATCGCTTCCTCTCGCAGCGCGAGGTGCCGCAGCTCGCGACGCTCGTGCCCCGGCTCGATGGCGACACCCTCCGCGTCGCGGTGGACGGCGACGCGGCCGCCACCTTCGGCCTCGATCGCTCGGGGCCCGCCCGGTCGGTCACCATCTGGTCCGATGTCGTCACGGCCCACGACCAGGGCGACGACGCGGCGGCGTGGTTCTCCGACGTCCTGAGCCTTCCGTGCCGCTTGGTGGCCTTCGGCTCGCAGTCGCGGCGCACCCTCGATCCGAGGTGGACCCCGCGGGCCGACGCCGAGACGGCGTTCACCGATGGCTACCCGCTGCTGGTGGTGACCGAGGCGTCGTGTGAGGCGCTGAACGGTCGGTTGCGGGACCCCGTCCCGATGGACCGCTTCCGGCCGAACGTGGTGGTTGCCGGCGCCGAGCCGTGGGCCGAGGACGGCTGGCGCGAGATCCGGATCGGCAATATGACCCTCGACCTCGTCAAGCCGTGCGCCCGCTGTCCGGTGCCGACCACCGACCAGCGCACCGGCGCGCGGCACCCCACCCAGGAGCCGCTGCGCACCCTTGCGCGCGACCGCACGATCCCCGGGGTCGGCGCGATCTTCGGGCAGAACGCGGTGCCGCGTGGGCCGGGCATGCTGGTGGTGGGGGATGAGGTGGTGGTCGGGCCATGACCACCCGCCTCTACTACGACTCGGACGCCCTCACCTTCACCGCGGCGGTGATCGCGCACGACGGCGACCCCACCCGGGTGGTCCTCGACCGCACCGCCTTCTACCCCACCTCTGGCGGCCAGCCGCACGACACCGGCACGCTCGGCGGGGTGGCCGTGGTCGATGTCATCGATGACGACGAGCGCATCGTCCACGTCCTCGCGGCGCCGCTCGACCTCGGACCAGTCGAGGGGCAGGTCGACGCCGACCGCCGCCACGATCACACCGTCCAGCACACCGCCCAGCACCTCCTCTCCGCCCTCGCCGCCGACCGACTCGGGTGGGAGACCGCCAGCGTGCACTTCGGTGCCGACCGGTCGCTGATCGAGTTCGACACCGCGGCCGCCAGCGACGACGAGCTCGCGGCGCTCGAGGGGTGGGCGGCCGCAGCGGTCGCCGAGGGCCTCCCGGTGACGGTCGGGTACGAGGACGCCGCGATGGCCAGCGGTCTCCGGAAGCCGCCGGCCCGTGAGGGCATCATCCGGGTGGTCACCATCGAGGGGCTCGACCGGAGCGCCTGCGGCGGGACCCATGTGACGAGCACGGCCCGCCTCGGGTCGATCTGGGTGAGGGGCTCCGAGCGGATCCGGGGCCGAACTCGGGTCGAATACCTGGCAGGACAGCGTGTCCTCGCGGCGGCGAGGGGGGCCGTGGCGCGTCTGGAACGCCTCGCCGCGGCCGCGGGAGCGGCGCCCGCCGAGCTGGAGGAGCTGATTCCCCGGCGGCTGGAGGCGCTCCGCGAGGCGGAGGTGCGGCTCGAGGCGCTCGAACGCGAGCTGGCCACTCACGAGGCCGCTCGGTTGGTGGCCGCCGTTCCGGCGCAGGCCGACGGAGCCCGGTGGGTCGTCGAGGCCCGCTCCTCCCGGTCGCCGGCGGCCCTCCGGCGGCTGGCGGATGCGATGCGCGAGCTTCCCGGGGCGGTCTTCCTGGCGACCCGCACGGATCCCCCGACCGTGTTGCTCGCGGCGCACCCCGACTCGGGGGTGGTCGCCGGGGCCCGGCTGAAGGAGGCGCTCGCGGCGGTTGGTGGGCGCGGCGGTGGGTCGGCGGTGCTGGCCCAGGGGACGGTGCCCGAGTCGGCGGCGCTCGATCGGGTGGTCGCGGCGCTCGTCCCGGCCTGAGGCAATCGAGAGGAGTCGGATGGTGAGTCGGAGCGGGGCGTTCGCCCTGATGGCGGTGCTGTCGGCGCTGGGATGCGGCGACGGGACCGGTGCGCTCGCTCCCGAGTCACCACTCGCCCTCCGGGTGGTGGCCGGGGGCGGGCAATCCGCCCTCGCCGGCTTCCCGCTCGCCGATCCCGTGGTCATCCGGATCGAGACGACCGACGGCGTGCCCGTGGCGAACCAGCGCGTCGCGGTCGCGACCGACGCACCATTCGCCGTCGTCAGCGGCACGGCCGCGGCCTCCGCGGCCGACGGCACCTTCCCGATCGCCTGGCGCACCGGCGCCGCGGTCGGGGTGCAGCGGATCACCGTCTCGCTGCCGGGATCGCCCACGACCGAACCGCTCGTGATCGAGGCGACGGCCGCATCCCGCCCGGTGCGCAGCATCGCCGGCGGATCGCCCGCCTACTGCGCCGTCGGTCTCGACGGTTCCCTCGGCTGCTTCGCGCCATTCGAGCACGCCGACTCGCCACCGACCCTCGTCGCGGCGCCGACCACCGAACGGTTCCGCGCCGTGGCGATCTACCCGACCGCTGGCGAACGCTCCCCCGGGTGCGCCACCAGCGAGCTCGGCCGCGTCTGGTGCTTCGCCGTGGATGCCCAGGCCCGGGTGTCCGACCTGCACGAACTCCCCGGTAGCTATCCCGCGCTGCAGTCGCTGCACACCGGCGGCAACGACCCGTCGGACGCGCCCCCTTTCTGCGCCCTGACCGCCGCCGGCGAGGCGTGGTGCTGGGGGACCAACAAGACCGGAACCCTCGGCGACGGGACGCTGAACGACCGCAGTGCGCCGGTCCCGGTGCAGACGCCGCTGCGGTTCACGTCGCTCGCGGTGGGATCCTCCCACGCCTGCGGGATCGCCGTGGGTGGCAACGTCTGGTGCTGGGGACGCAACGACTACGGCCAGATCGGTCGCCGGCCGGTGGGCGGCGTGGTCCCCTCGCCGGTGCCGCTCGATCCGGATCTTCGCTTCGCCCGCATCGCCGTGGTGCGGCAGGACGTGAGCTGCGGCATCGGCACCGGCGGCGGGTTGCGCTGCTGGGGAAAGAAGGATCGCCTCGGACTCGGTGACCTCGCCGCGTCGGTCGAGGGCGATGCGATCCCCTTCCCCACCCCGCCACTCGATCTGCTCGGCACCCTCGCGCTCGCCGCGGTGGACTCCGCCGCGGTCACCATCGAGGCCGAGGGACATGGCGCGTGGTGGGGTGCGCTCGAGGCGCCGACCGAACTGCTCTTCACCGATCGCGCCCGATCCTTCGACTATCGCCTTCCGTTCGAGTCCTTCGTGATTCCCGTCTCTCGCGGCGCGCTCTGCGGCACCAGTGGCACGAGTGCCCAGGTGATCTGCGTCCGGGTCGGGACGCTCCTGGGCTATGGCTTCGCCGATCGCGTGCCGGCGCTGCGCGCGTTCGGGGTCCCGTCATGACGCATCGGGCGGTCGTGCTGCTCGCGCTGCTGGTGGCGGCCTGCGGCGATTCCGCCACGGCGCCGGCGCCGGTGACCTCGATCGCGGTGCGCGCCGGCGATGGCCAGCAGGGCGTGCCCGGCTATGTGCTCGCGGAGTCGCTCGAGGTCCGGGTGACCGATGCCGATGGCGTCCCGATTGCCGGGGCGCGGGTGGACTGGACCACCAGCGACCGCGACGCGGAGATCTCGCCGGCCGTCGGGACCACCGACGCGGCCGGGCTCGCCCGCGCCGCCTGGCGCCTCGGCCGTGACGACGGCACCCAGACCGCGACCGCGAGCTTCCAGGCCCTCGGCGCGGCGCGGTTCACGGCGCAGTCGCGCACCGGCGACGTCACCCACGCCTCCGGGACATCCGCCCACCAGTGCGGCCGCTTCACCGACGACACGGTGCGCTGCTGGGCCGGACCCGACGGCGGACCCGCGAATGCCGTCGCGCTCGACACCGATATCCGCTTCACCTCGCTCGCCTTCGCGCTCGGCACCTGGTGCGGCGGGACCCGCACCGGCTCGGTCGCCTGCGTCGATCTCGCGGACATGCTGCCGGGTGGCGTCTTCCGGCCCGAGGCCGCCGCGGTCCGCCTCGAGGCGACGGGCACCCCGCTCTTCATCGCGCTGGCCGGTGGTGGCGACCCGGAGGAGGGGACCACCTGGTGTGCGATCGCCAATGACTCCCGGCTCTGGTGCTGGGGACGCAACGAAGCGGGGCAGGCGGGCATCGGAACCTCGGGAGCGCCCGTCCCGGCCCCGACGATGGTGAGTGGCGACTTCAAGGCGACCGACGTCGCGGTGACCGACGGCGCGACCTGTGCGCTCGACCTGAATGGTGCGGCGTTCTGCTGGGGTCGGGTCGCGGAGGGGATGGTCGATGCGGCGCAGGATCAGGCCGCCCCGGTCCCGGTGCCGACGACGCTGCGGTTCGCGCAGGTGGTGACGTCCGGGCACGGGACGGCGTGCGCGCTGGCCCCCGACTTCCTGGTGTATTGCTGGGGTTCGGATGCGACGGGGGGCCGCGGACGCGGCGGGATCGGCAGCGGGCCGGTTCCGGAGCCGATCACCGGCACCGATCTCTATGTCTCGCTCGGCGCGACGGAGGAGGGGTTCCTGGCAGTGACCGTCGATCGCGACCTCGTCGTCTGGGGTGCCTTCGTGCGCGAGCAACCGGCGACGGCACCGCTTCGGGTGCTGCCCGGGTTCGTCTTCCGCGACCTGCTTCCGGCCGGCGGCTCCGGCGTGCTCTGCCTGCGCGCCTATCCGGTCGGCACGCGCTGCCTCGATCGCGACGGGGTGGCCCACGCCGCGCGGGTCAACGGCCTGTCGGCCCGGACGTACGGAGTGCCGGCCACATGAGGACCGCTGCATTCCTCGCGACCGCGCTCCTGCTCGGCGCCTGCGCCGACGCGCCCACCGCGCCGCCCGCGCCGGGATCGCTCGACCTCGTCGCCGGGTCCCGAGCGGTGCTGGTCGGCGAGGCGACGGACACCCTCGTCGTTGAGGTGCTCTCGACGACCGGCAGTCCGTTGTCGGGTGTCGCGGTGAGCTGGGAATCGGTGGAGCCACTCCTCACCATCACCGTCATCGACGACTCGACCCGCAGCGATGGAACCGTGCGCGCCGTGGTGCGCCCCGGTCCACGCGTCGGGTTGCAGGCCATCCGGGCCGTCGCGGGGCAGCTCCCCGCCCTCGGGATCTCCCTCGAGACCACGTCGGCCCGACTCGGACAGATCACCGGTCCGGTGGTGGGCACCTGCGGACTCGACCCTGCCGGTCAGCTCGCCTGCCGGAACCAATGGAATGGCGATACGACCTACGTGCTTGAGGGGACCCGCTACACCGAGCTGGTCGACCTCAACACCCTCTCCGATCGGACCGACTACTGCGCGCTGACCGAGGCGGGCCAGCCGGAGTGCTTCCGCTGGCGGCAAGGCTTCCACCTCCCGCCCGATCCCCAGCCGTTGCCGGGGACCACGCCGGCGCTGCACGGGCTCACCGGCAACCTGCTCTCGGCGTGCGCGCTCGACGACGACGGCGCGCCGTGGTGCTGGGGCGAAGGGGCCTACGGCGTCTTCCTCACCGGCGACACCGCCTTCTCGGCCCGCTGGGATCGCCCGACCCGACTCGACACGCCGCTCCGGTTCCAGCAGGTCGCCCTGGGCCGCAAGCATGCGTGCGGCCTCACCTTCCTCGACGAGGTCTGGTGCTGGGGGGCCGATTCCCGGGGGCAGCTCGGCACCGCTGCGGGTGCACCGGGCACACCACGACCGATTGACGGGCTGCCGCCCACCCGACTCCTCGCGGTCGGCTATCAGGACGCGACCTGCGTCGTCGGGACCGACCAGCTGGTCCGCTGCTGGGGAGACTGGCGCGACCACGGGCTCGGCCGAGGGCTCTCGGGCGACGGCTTCACCGCCGAGCCGCGAGTGGTGCAGGGACTCGGGCCGGTGCGCGACCTCGTGGATACCTACGACGGTTTCGCCGCCCTCTCGACGAGCGGCGAGCTGTACCTCTGGGGTTCGGGGCGCTTCGATGAGGGGCTGCGGGTCCCCACCGCCGTCCTTCCCGGGGTGGGATTCGCGGAGTTCGCGAGCCGCGGCGCCTACAATCAGGCCTGCGTGGCCGATGCGCTCTCGCAGGCGATCTGCGTCGATACCTGGGTGGCCGCCGCAGGGCTCGGCGGCAATGGCCTCCCGGCCGACCGGGTCCGCGCCTTCCGGGGCTTCCCCGAGCCCTGATCCCCGGGTGGCGGCGCGGGGCGCGGCTAGATTGCGCCGGTCGCCCCCATCACCCGAGCCGCACCGATGCTGCCCACCCTCCTCCACCACCTGATCTGGGCCGACCTGCGCACGGCCAGCGCGCTGGACAGCATCGCCGAGCCGCCGGCGGAGCTGCTGCGCACATGGGGTCACCTGCTCGCCGCCGAGGCGACCTGGCTGGCGCGATTGGCGGGGCGCGAGCCGGAGGTGCCGATCTGGCCCACGCTCGACCGCGAGGCGTGCCGCGCGCTCATGGTGCGCAACCACGACGAGCTCCGTCGCTGGGCCGCGGCGCCCAGCGCCGACCTCGACGCGACCGTCGCCTACGCCAACAGTCGCGGGACGCGCTTCGAGAACCGTGTCAGCGACATCCTCCACCACGTCGCCATGCACGGGATGTATCACCGCGGCCAGGTGGCCCAGGAGGTGCGCCGTCTCGGCGGGGAGCCGGTGTCGACGGACCTGATCTTCTATCTTCGTGAGCAGTGAGTCCTGAGTCGTGAGTCGTGAGGTGGTTGTCGATGGTCGTTGATCGAGGCAGGTGCGTGTGCCTCGGCTGTTCTTTCTCTCTCCGGATCTGCTGATGCTGTTGCCCATCCTCTCCCTCCTCGCCCTCGCGGCGCCCGCCGACACGATCACCTTCACGGGTGACCTCGGGTTCGTGAACACCAGCGGCAACACCGAGGTGACCACGGTGAACGTCGGCAACAAGCTGGAGCTCGCCGCCGGGGGATGGGGCGTGGTCCAGACCTTCGGGGTGATCTACGGCACGACCGAGGGGGAGACCTCGACCTCGCTCTGGCGGGGCTCGGTGCGCGGTGATCGCGCGCTCGCCCCCCGCCTGGGGCTGTTCCTGCTGAGCGAGTTCGAGCGCAACACCTTCGCCGGCATCAGCTCGCGCTACGCGCAGTCCGCGGGCATCGCGGCGAAGCTGATCGATGCGTCGCGTGACAAGCTCAACGCGGAAGTCGGCGGCGGCTACGTCTGGCAGAACGCGACGCCCGGGTCGGCCGACCTCACCTTCGCGATGGCGCGCGGTGCGCTGATGTACACGCGCACCCTCGGCGAGAAGGCGACCTTCGGCCAGGCCGTCGAGTTCCTCCCCAACCTCGAGAACGGCACCGACCTGCGCATCAACAGCGAGACCTCGCTGACCGCGCCGATCGCGGCCGGCATCTCGATGAAGGCGAGCTACGTGATCCGCTACGACGGCCTCCCCGAGCCGACCTTCGAGAAGACCGACCGGATCCTGACCACCGGCCTGCAGGTCACGTTCTGACGCATGGTTGCTGCCCTCTCCCTGCTCCTGCTCGCGGTCCAGGTGGACACCACCAAGCCGCCCCCGATCCTCAAGTTCACCGGCGAGGTCGGCTACGTCGCCACCGCCGGGAACCAGTCGGTCGAGACCCTCAACGTCGGCGACAAGTTCTCCGCCCAGTTCGGCGACCTCACCTTCACCCAGACCTTCGCCCGCGTCTACGGCGAGAGCGAGGGCGAGACGACCACGTCGCTCACCCGGGCGTCGCTGCGCGCGGACAAGGGGCTCAAGAACTCGCCGTTCGTGGCGTACGGCCTGCTGAACTACGAGCGCAACGTCTTCGCGGGGCTCGCCTCACGCCTCGCCGGATCGGCCGGGCTGTCGGCGATCATCCTGCGCGACGAGCGCAACCGCGTGGTGGTCGAGAGCGGCCTCTCGCTCAACCGGCAGCGCGGCACCGGGACCCGCGGTCGCGACATCGACTTCCTCGGTGGCCGCGCGGCGGGCACCTACACGCACCAGTTCACGCCCAAGGCCTCGTTCGTCCAGGCGCTGGAGTTCCTGCCGAACTTCCGCGAGACCGAGGACCTCCGCATCAACACCGAGAGCACCGTCGTGGCGCCCCTGACCGCGCGCATCGCGATCAAGCTGAGCTACGTGGTCCGCTACGACGGGTTGCCGGAGAGCGGCTTCCTGACCACCGACCGACTGTTCACCTCCGGCGTGCAGGTCACGCTGTGACCCGCGCCGCCCTCGCCCTGCTGGCGATCGCCACCGCCGCGGCGTGTGGCGATGGCGCCCCCGCCGGGGCGCACACCGCCATCGATTCCGCGGGCGTGCGGGTGGTGACCTCGACCGCGCCGAGCTGGGGCCCGGACGCGGGGTGGCGAGTGGATACCGTCCCTGAGCTGGAGGTCGGCTCCGGGGCGCGCGCCGGCGACCCGCTCCTCATCGGGGTCGAGGCGGTCCGACGCCTCGCCGACGGGCAGCTCCTCGTGGCGACGACCGACGACCAGGTGCTCCGCTGGATCGATCGCGACGGTGCGGTCGTCCGCACCGCGGGTGGTGCGGGGGAGGGACCCGGCGAATACCGGGGACTCAGCGTGCTCGGGTTCATCGGGGACTCGCTGCTGACCTGGGACGGTCGGCTCGGCCGGGTGACCGTGGTCGCCCCCGATGGCGCGCCGGCCCGACAGTTCCGGTTGGGCGACCCGGACTCCGCCAACGCCACTCGCTACGGCTTCGCGCCCTCCGCCGTCCTCGACGGCGACCGGCTCCTGCTCGCGGGCGTGCGTGGTGCCGCCACGAATGAACGGAGCGGCTTGCGGCGCGATACGATCCCGCTGGCCACCGCCTCGACCACCGGCGAGGTCGGTCCGGTGTTCGCCCGCGTCCCCGGCACCGAGAGCGTCGTCGCGAGCACCGCCGACTTCGTCGCCGTCACCGAGCGCCCGTTCGGGGCGACCACGGCGGTCGCCGCCGCCGATGGCGCCGCCTACGTGTCGGTGGGTGATGTCGACGAGGTGCGGCGCTACGATCCCGCGACCGGGCTCACCGCGATCTACCGGCTCGACCGGCCGCGGCGGCTGATCTCGCCCGCCGAGATCGAGCGCCAGGGCCGCCGCCGCGGCGCGCAGGCGGGCCAGCTCCCCGATCGCGTCGACGTCGCGATCACCAGCGCCCTGCTGAGCGCCGGGATCCCGACCGCCTACCCCGCACACGATCGCCTGCTGGTCGACGCCACCGGCGCGATCTGGCTGCGCGAGGACATCGGCGCCGAACGCGCGCTGGAGGAGGCCCGCAGCTGGACGATCCTCGCGCCGACCGGCGAGTGGCTCGGCCGCGTGGTCACCCCTGTCCGCTTCGAGGTCCATCAGGTGACCCGCGACCGGGTCGTCGGCGTGCAGCGCACCGCGGATGATGTCGAGGTGGTCCGCGTCCTCCGGCTCCGCCGCTGAGCATGCACCACCTCGTCGTCACCACGCGGCCGCCGCCACGATGTCGTGAGCTGGCCGCGCTGGCCGACGAGGCACTCGCCTTCCATCGCACGCTCCCGGGCTATGCCCCCACGCCGCTGCACGATCTCCCGGCGCTCGCCGAGGATCTCGGCGTCGCATCGTTGCGGCTCAAGGACGAATCGCATCGATTCGACCTGAACGCGTTCAAGGTGCTTGGCGCCTCCTTCGCCATCCACCGCTGGATGGCCGACCATCCCGGCGAGTGGCGCGTCACCTTCACCACCGCGACCGATGGCAACCACGGCCGCGCCGTCGCGTGGGCCGCCCGCCGGCTCGGCGCCGAGGCGGTCGTGTTCATCCCGGCGCACGCGAGCCCGGCGCGCATCGCCGCGATCGAGGCCGAGGGCGCGACGGTGGAACTGGTGGAGGAAGGGTACGACGCAGCGGTGCGGGCGGCGCACGAGGCGGCCGCGAGCGAGGGATGGGTCGCGATCCAGGACACGGCCTCGCCCGGCTACGAGGAGATCCCGGAATGGATCGCCGCGGGGTACTGGACCCATGCGACCGAACTGGAGCCCCTGCCGCACGGTCCGGACGCCCCCGACGTGGACCTCGTCCTGTTGCACGCGGGGGTCGGGACCTGGGCCGCGGCGATCGCCGCGTACTACTGGCATCGCTACGGCGAGCGGCGGCCGCGGATCGCGATCGTCGAACCATCGACCGCGGCGTGCGTGCTCGCCGGGGCGCTCACCGGCCGACCGGTGCCGATCGACGCGTCGCGTCGCACCATCATGGCGGGCCTCGACTGCGCGCTCGCCAGCAGCACCGCCCTCGCCGCGCTGCATCACTCGGTTGATGCCTTCTTCACGATCGACGACCGGTGGTCGCTCGCGGCGATGCGGCGACTCGCGATGCCCCGCGCCGGTGATCCGCAGGTCGTGGCCGGCGAGTCGGGCGCCGCCGGCCTCGCCGGCCTGCTCGCCCTCACCAGCGAGGCGGCGCTCGAGCCGGTGCGGCGGCATCTTTCCCTCGACGACACCTCGCGTGTCCTGGTCTGGTCGACCGAGGGCGCCACCGACCCCGACCACTGGGCGGAGGTTGTCGGACGACCGGTTCCGGCGTAGCGTCTCGAATCCCCATCGGAGCGAAGCGATGGCTGCAGCACGGACATCGAGCACCCCTTCCGGCCCCGCGCGCACGCGCGGCGGGCGTGCGGTGCCGGAGCTTCCTGACGACGCCCGGGCCGCGCTCGACGAGGTGCCGGCCGCGCGCGCCGCGTGGGACCGACTCGCGCCGAGTCATCGCCGCGAGCATGTCGAGGCGATCCTGGACGCGAAGAAGCCCGAGACCCGGGCCCGGCGGATCGCCCGCATGGTGGAGAAACTCGGCTCCGACCGACCCTCCCTCAGCAACCCACCCTCGACCCGGCCGATGCTCGCGAAGATGGGGATCGCCACGGGCCAGCGCATCCTCGTCCTCGACGCCGACGAGGCGGCGATGGCGTCGTGGAGCGGGCTCCCCGCCGGCTGCACCCTCGACCAGCGCGCCGGACGCCGCGGCTACGACGTCGTCGTGCTCTACGCCGCCACGGCGGCCGACCTCGCCCGCCGCCTCCCGACCGCGCTCCGGGCGGTGGGCTCCGCGGGGATCCTCTGGGTCGCCTACCTGAAGCAGAGCTCCGGCAGGGCCACGACGCTCACCCGCGACGTCGGCTGGGAGCCGACCCGGCGGCCCGACCTCAAGCCGGTGGCGATGATCGCCCTCGACGACGACTGGGCGGGCGCCAAGTTCCGCCTCCTCCCGACCGGCCCTTCGCGATGACCGAGGCGCTCAGCTATCCGATCGGGCGATTCGTCCCGCCACCGTCACACGATCCGGCGGCGGTGGCCCGCGCGATCGACGCGATCCGGGCGCTCCCGGGCGAGGCCCGCGCCGCGGTGGCCGGGCTCGACGAGGCGCGGCTCGAGACCCCGTATCGCGACGGCGGCTGGACCGTCCGGCAGGTCGTCCACCATATCGTCGATTCGCACGTGAACGCCTGGTGCCGGGTCCGGCTCGCCCTCACCGAGGAGCTGCCGACGATCCGCCCCTACGAGGAGCAGCGCTGGGCCGAGCTCCCCGACGCCCTGTCGGCTCCGGTCGAGGCCTCCCTCCCGATCCTCGACGCACTGCACGCCCGGTGGGCCCTCCTCCTCGACGCCCTGGCCCCGGACCAATGGGAACGACGGCTGATCCACCCGGAGCAGCCCGACCCGATCCCCCTCTGGACCCTCGTGCCACACTACGCCTGGCATGGCCGGCATCATGTGGCCCACATCACGGCCCTGCGCACCCGCATGGGCTGGTAGCCCCCGCTTCCCACGACTCGCAGGAGTGGACATGGATCGACCGACAGTGGCTGGTCTCGCCGGGGTGGTGCTCTTCGCCGATCGGGCCGATACCCTGGCCCACTGGTACGAGCAGTACCTGGGGCTCTTCTTCTCGCGGGAACCGGATTCCCACCAGTGGTGGTGCCAGCTCCCGGGCGGCATCAGCTTCGCGATCCACCAGTCCCGGCACCCGCTGGGGCACGAGCGCCGGCACTGCGAGATCACCTGGGAGGTGGCCGACCTCGACGCCTTCGTCGAGTACCTCGCCGACCAGGGGCTCCCGGTCGACGAGCGGCAGGAGGCCTCGGGGGGCGACTTCGCCTGGCTCGACGATCCGGAGGGGAATCGGATCGAGCTGTACCAGCGACGGGAGGGGTAGTCGTCCCCCCGGGTGGCATGGCGCGGGGCGGACCCCCGCACTATCCTGCGGTTCTGCGGGCGGGCGCCTGATTCGGGGTGTGCAAGCCGCGCGACACGACGAATCCCTCAGGCTGTTCACCTCACCAGAAGGTACCCATGCGAAACCTGTTGATGGCCCTCGTTGGCGTTGGTGCGCTCACGGGCTGCGTGAGCAAGAAGAAGTATGACGATCTCGTGCTCGAGCAGCAGCGCATCAACGAGCAGAAGGACTCCCTCGTTGCCGACGTCCTCTCGGCGACCCAGATGGTCACCGAGATCAACGCCGACCTCGCCCGCGTGAAGGGGCTGGGCGTGAGCCCGGCGTCGGCCACCGGCGATCGCCCCGCGACCGGCGCCGCCGAGGATCGCGCCGTCCTCCTCGGCAAGATCCGCGAGGTGATCTCGCGCCTCGAGACCGCCGAGCAGGAGATCGAGGCCCAGAAGCAGCGGGTCGGCTCGCTCACCGCCGAGCGGCGCCGGCTGCTGTCGCAGCTCGAGAGCTTCCAGGGGACCATCGAGGAACTCAAGGCGACGGCCCTCCAGCAGGAGGCCCTCATCGGCGAGCAGCGCGAGCAGATCCAGGTCCTCGCCTCGCGGGTCGACACCCTCACCGAGACCGCCGACCGGCTGACGGTCGAGCGCGCCGCGCTCACCGACACCCTGACCGCCGTCACCGACGAAGCCAACACGGTGTACTACGCGGTCGGCACCGAGGACCAGCTCATCGAGCGCGGCCTCGTGGTGAAGGAGGGGAGCAAGTTCCTGGTCTTCGGCAGCAAGACGCTGCAGCCGGCGCGCCAGCTCAACCCCGAGATGTTCCAGAAGCTCGACAAGCGCACCGCCACCACCCTGCCGGTGCCGGAGCCGACGGCCGAGTACAAGATCCTCACCCGCCAGGATCCGCAGTTCCTGAGCTCGACGGTCACCAACAAGGGGAAGGTCCGTGGCGACCTGGTGATCAACAGCCCCGAGTTCTGGACCGGCGGGAAGTTCCTGATTCTCGTGAAGGATTGATGCTGCAGGGCGGCGGCGATGGGGGAGCTCCCCGTCGCCGCCGCGCTCGTTCCCGCAGGTCCCGATGGAGTGCCCGATGCGCCTTCGACACCCGGCCTTCCTGGCCACCCTCCTCCTCCCCGCCGTCGCCGTGCTCGGCGCCTGGCGACACGCCCCGGCCCCCGAGGCCCCACCCGTGCTGCGGGTGGTGAAGTCGGCCACCTGCGGGTGCTGCCAGGCCTGGGCCGATTACATGGCCACGCAGGGCTTCACGGTCCAGGTCGAGAACCGCGAGGAGTGGACCGCGCTGCGCCGGGCCAACGGCGTGACCCGCGAGCTGGAGTCGTGCCACACGGCGTTCGTCGACGGGATCGTGGTCGAGGGGCACGTCCCCGCCGACCTCGTGAAGAAGGTGCTGCGCGAGAAGCCCAAGGGCGTGAAGGGGCTGTCGGCGCCGGGGATGCCGCGCGGCTCGCCGGGGATGGAAGGGCCGATCAAGGACCGCTACACCGTGTACACGTTCGACGCGAAGGGCGTGAAGACCCCCTACGCCATCCGCTAGTCAGTCGTCGAGTCGCCCGCCGGCTTCCGCCTCGAGTTCGGCGCGGAGCCGCTCGCGGGCGGCCTCGACGGTGGCCTGCACCTCCCGCTTGAGCCGCTGCAGGTCCTTCGGCTCCAGCCCCGCGGTCGGCACCGGCTCGAGGATCTCCGCCACCGCGTGCGCCCGCCCGATCCGCCAGTCGTGCTTCGCGATCGCCTGCCGCGTGCCGTACACCGCGATCGGCAGGATCGGCGACTGGGTGTCGATCGCCAGCCGGAACGCGCCGTCCTTGAACGGCAGCAGGTCGCGGGTCTTCGAGCGGGTCCCCTCCGGGAAGATCATCACCGACACCTTCCCGTCCAGCCGCCGGCGGCACTCCGCCATCGCCGCCCGCGCGCTCGCGGCGAGACCCCGGTGGACCGGCACGTCGCGCGCGGCCCACATGATCCAGCCGAAGACCGGGATCCGCATGATGCTCACCTTGCTGAGCCACTTCATCTCCCAGGGCAGCAGCGAGAGCAGGATGATGTCGGCGAACGACTCGTGGTTGGCGATCACCACGTACGGCAGCCGCGGGTTGGCGGGCGGCGTGCCGCGGATCTCGAAGCGCCAGCGCGGGGTGAGGCCGACCATCGGGATTGCGATGCTGCGGAAGAGCCGGCCGCCGAGGTAGTTCCAGCGGTCGACCGGCCAGCCGAGGATGCGCCAGACGAGGATCGGCGGGAAGTACAGCGCCGTGCAGACGGCCAGGACCGACCAGGTCCAGATCGAGGCGAGGGTGTCGACCAGGCGCGAGCGCATGGCGCCGAAGATACCGGGGCCGCCCCCCGCGGGCGACCGCGCCCGCTTTCGGCGGCCCGCAGGGGGCCCTACCTTGCCTGCATGACCAACGATCCCTTCGCCCTCCTCGCCCGGCTGCTCGACGCCCCCGGCCCCTCGGGGTTCGAGCGGGCCCCCGCCCGCATCTGGCGCGAAGCCGCCACCTTCGCCGACTCCGTCACCGTCGACGTCTCCGGCAACTCCCACGCGACCGTCTTCGGCCAGGGCGGTGCGAGCGATGGTCCCGGGGTGATGTTCGCCGGCCACATCGACGAGATCGGCGTGATGCTGGTCCACATCGATGACAACGGCTTCTGCTGGTTCGACGTGATCGGCGGCTGGGACTCGCAGGTCTTCGTCGGCCAGCGCGTCACCCTGATCGGGCGCGACGGCCCGGTGCCCGGCGTCATCGGCAAGCAGGCGATCCACCTGATGGACCAGAAGGATCGCGACAAGCTGAGCAAGCCGCACGACCTCTGGATCGACATCGGCGCGACCAGCCGCGACGAGGCGCTCGAGCGCGTGGCCGTCGGCACCGCCGGCGTCCTCGGCAGCACCGTCACCCGGCTCCCCAATGACCGGATCGTCTCGCGCTCGCTCGACAACCGGATCGGGGCGTACGTCGTCCTCGAGGCGCTGCGCCTCCTGGCGGAGGAGCGCGCGAAGGTGCCGGTCACGGCCGTCGCGACCACGCAGGAGGAGATCGCCTACACCGGCGGTGGCGCGCGGACCTCGGCGTCGTCGCTCAACGTGCTGGCGGCGATCGTGGTCGACGTGACCCACGCCACCGACTCGCCCGGCGTCGAGAAGAAGCGCCACGGCGACGTCGCCCTCGGCGGCGGACCGGTGCTCTCGCGCGGTGCCGCCGTGAATCCGGTGGTGTGCGACCTGCTGGCGAGCGTGGCGGAGGCGGAGGGGATCCCCTACCGGGTGCAGGCGTCGCCGCGGTTCACCGGCACCGACGCCGACGCGATCTTCACCGCGCATCGCGGGGTCGCGACCGGGCTGGTCTCGGTGCCGCTGCGCTACATGCACTCGCCGTCGGAGATGGCGTCGCTGGAGGACATTCGCAACGCGGCGAAGCTGCTCGCGGCGTTCGCGCGGCGGGTCGAGGCGACGACCGACTTCGTGCCGCGGTAGGTCTAGTGATGCGGTGGCTTGGGCGGTTCCCTGTGACGTTACTTGCTGCTCTGACCGTGGGCGCGATCCCACACCCCCGCTTGGAGGCACAGGGCCATGCGGACCGCACGATGATGCTGGCTGCCGCACGGTTCGCGCCGCCGCCGCTGACGCTTCGCCCTCCCGCGCCCGTCGAGCCGTTCGCACGTCGCCGATCAGGAGCCGGGAAGGGCGCGCTGATCGGTGGGGGAGTCGGATTGGGAATCGGACTCGGTGTGTCGCTGTCGTTCGTATCGAACAGCGATCGAGCCAACCCGTCGATAGGCGAGTACATCCCGCTGATGGCCATCACGACCGGCGTGGGGGCCATTCTGGGAGCGGCGATCGGCTCGCGGACAGATCTCCCGCCACCACAGCCTCGATAGCGCAGATTCGCTCGACGCGACTCGGGTGCCCTACCGTCCGCGGTTGAGCGCCGCGAGCGCCTCGACCGTCCCGATCGCCTCGAGTGCGCGCCAGCAGGCGGTGCGCACGTCCGGGTCGCCGCTGT